>ERZ836829.348-NODE-348-length-61491-cov-5.671675_pt1 | contig 61491 bp, 55 predicted proteins | sample MGYA00519574_ERZ836829 | MGnify/ENA primary metagenome ERZ836829 (study PRJEB31850, sample SAMEA3708808) | human gut metagenome | biome: human gut; feature: human-associated habitat; material: faeces | place: China | collected 2014 ...
GAATATTATAAAAATGGTTATCTGTCGGCGACCGTAGGAACACGTCTGCACTTAGCGAGTGGATGGTCGGATGACCATTCAGGAGCTTAGTACAGTTACGTGTGAGTCGAGCGAAAGCGCGTCGCAGACAGATAACCATTTTTATAATATTCCATCAACTTCAGTCTATCAAACAAAAATCTGTTTATTGTATGTAAAATCCTTAAGAAAACTGAAAATACTATTTAATTGACAAATTAGACAGATATTGCTATAATAAAATCAACAAATGAAAGATAAGTTTTAAAAGAAAGGAGAATCGCCCAAGTTGCTCCATAAGGCTAACGGAAAGACCTTTAAAACCGGCAGCTGATGGATCGGAAGTATTATAATAATTGGGAAACATGAGACTGACTCAACAGGATGTCTTAATCTCGGGAGAGAACCTAAAGAGTCCTAGAAGCGGATAGAACGGTAAAGGAGTCAACCTCATAAAACAATACAAAGGATAGAGAGAATGGAAAAGATCTTATCAATTTAGAATAAGATCAAAAGAATGATCAAAGAAAAAGAATCCAAACAAGAAAGATTTCCAGAGAAGAGAAATCCAAACAAGAAAGATTCAAAAAAATGATCAACATTCAATCAGCTGACCGGTGGAGCATTTGAAAAATTTGTAACAGTTAACGTATTCAAGATGTAACTTATTAACAAAGAAAAAGGAACTTATCAACTGAATATTTTCTCAAGAACAAAGAATTGGTTTTTATATGTTAAAAGATGGCGTAAAGAAGCCATAAGATAAAAGAATCTAAACGTTGAGATCAAGAAAAGAAATCACAAGAAAAGCTGTCAGAATCGATATCAGAGATGTGACGAGAAAGCATTTCTGAAGACAGCAGAATAAAGAAAGATTTCGAATAAGATCCATAGAATGAGATTCAAAAAAGATAAAAATATATAGAAATTAATAAAAAACTTGAGAAAAGGTCTTGACAAAGGCATGCAGGCATTTTATAATAGCCTAGCATGCCTTTTTGGGGAGCAAAACCAAGAAGTACATGCATAGTCACAAGGTGAATTTAAGTAACCACAGTAGAAAACATGTATGGAGGTGAAATCAATGCCAACTTTTAACCAATTAGTTAGAAAAGGGAGAAAAACATCTGTAAAGAAATCTACAGCACCAGCACTTCAGAAAGGATTTAACTCTTTAAAGAAGAAAGCTACAGACACAAGCTCACCACAGAAGAGAGGTGTATGTACAGCTGTTAAGACTGCAACTCCTAAAAAGCCTAACTCTGCTTTACGTAAGATCGCCAGAGTTCGTCTTTCTAACGGAATCGAAGTAACAAGTTATATCCCAGGTGAAGGACATAACTTACAGGAACATAGTGTTGTTCTGATTCGTGGTGGTCGTGTTAAGGACTTACCAGGTACTCGTTACCATATCGTTAGAGGTACACTTGATACAGCAGGTGTAGCTAACAGAATGCAGGCTCGTTCCAAATATGGAGCTAAAAGACCTAAGAAAAAATAAAACAAAACTAAATTGGTACAAAGCAGCGTAATTTAAACGCTACCTTGTATAGTTGTGCCGGAACTTTATTGTTTCCTACAAAGGTTACAGGAGATATAAAAGTCCTGCACGAACATGCAATAACTAAGTATGAGTACCGATGAATTAATGATTATTAAGGAGGGAAGAACCGTGCCACGTAAAGGACATATTGCGAAAAGAGACGTATTAGCAGATCCTATTTACAACAATAAGGTTGTGACAAAATTAATCAACAACATTATGTTAGATGGTAAAAAAGGAGTTGCTCAGAAAATCGTATACGGAGCATTTGCCCGTATCGAAGAAGAAGCTGGAAAACCAGCTTTAGAAGTATTCGAAGAAGCTATGAACAACATCATGCCAGTTCTTGAAGTAAAAGCTAGACGTATCGGTGGAGCAACATATCAGGTGCCTATCGACGTTAGACCAGACAGAAGACAGGCATTAGCGCTTCGTTGGATCACAACTTTCTCACGTAAAAGAGGAGAAAGAACAATGGAAGAACGTCTTGCAAAAGAACTTCTTGACGCTTCCAACAATACAGGAGCATCTGTAAAGAAAAAAGAAGATATGCACAAGATGGCAGAAGCAAACAAAGCATTCGCACATTACAGATTCTAATTTCAAGAATCTGTTCTGGCGTATTGCCAGACATGCTTCTATGTTAAAACTTATAGGAGGAAAAAATCTTGGCTGGAAGAGAATATCCATTAGAGAGAACCAGAAATATCGGAATCATGGCTCATATTGATGCTGGTAAAACAACAACAACAGAGCGTATCCTTTATTACACTGGTGTAAACTATAAAATCGGTGATACTCATGATGGTACTGCTACTATGGACTGGATGGAGCAGGAACAGGAAAGAGGTATCACAATCACTTCTGCGGCTACAACATGTCATTGGACACTGCAGGATCATTGCAAGCCTAAAAAAGGTGCTTTAGAGCATCGTATCAACATCATTGATACTCCGGGTCACGTTGACTTCACAGTTGAAGTAGAACGTTCCCTGCGTGTACTTGATGGATCAGTAGCAGTCTTCTGTGCAAAAGGTGGAGTAGAACCTCAGTCTGAAAACGTATGGAGACAGGCTGATACTTATAACGTACCTAGAATGGCATTCATCAATAAGATGGATATCTTAGGTGCTAACTTCTACGGAGCAGTAGACCAGATGAAAGAACGTCTGGGAGCTAACGTAGTAGTACTTCAGTTACCTATCGGTAAAGAAGACGACTTCAAAGGAATCATCGACTTATTCGAGATGGAAGCTTACATCTACAATGATGACAAAGGTGAAGACATCTCTATCGTTGAAATTCCAGAAGATATGAAAGAAGATGCTGAACTTTATCATACAGAATTAATCGAAAAGATCTGCGAATTAGACGACGATCTGATGATGGAATATCTGGAAGGTGAAGAACCAAGCGTTGATGCATTAAAAGCTGCATTAAGAAAAGGAACATGCGAATGTAAAGCAGTTCCAGTATGCTGTGGTACAGCATATAGAAATAAAGGTGTTCAGAAATTACTGGATGCTATTATCGAATTTATGCCAGCTCCAACAGACATCCCAGCTATCAAAGGTGTCGATGAAGATGGTAACGAAGTTGAAAGACATTCATCTGATGATGAACCATTCTCAGCTTTAGCATTTAAGATCATGACAGACCCATTCGTAGGAAAACTTGCATTCTTCCGTGTTTACTCTGGAACATGCAAATCTGGATCTTATGTATTAAATGCAACAAAGAACAAAAAAGAGCGTGTTGGACGTATCTTACAGATGCATGCTAACAAGCGTGAAGAGTTAGATGTTGTATATTCAGGAGATATTGCAGCTGCAGTAGGTTTCAAATCTACAACAACTGGTGATACAATCTGTGATGAACAGCATCCTGTAATTCTGGAATCCATGGAATTCCCAGAACCAGTTATCGACGTAGCGATCGAGCCTAAAACTAAAGGTGATCAGGGTAAAATGTCTGAAGCACTTGCTAAACTGGCTGAAGAAGATCCTACATTCAGAGCTCATACAGATCAGGAAACAGGACAGACAATCATTTCCGGAATGGGTGAACTTCATCTGGAAATCATCGTTGACCGTCTGCTTCGTGAATTCAAAGTAGAAGCTAACGTTGGTGCTCCTCAGGTAGCATACAAAGAAACATTTACAAAAGCCGTTGACGTTGACAGCAAATATGCTAAACAGTCTGGTGGTCGTGGTCAGTATGGTCACTGTAAAGTTCACTTTGAGCCAATGGATGCCAACGGAGAAGAACTGTTCAAGTTCGAATCTACAGTTGTTGGTGGATCTATTCCTAAAGAATACATCCCAGCAGTTGGAGAAGGTATCGAAGAAGCAGCTCAGTCTGGTATCTTAGGAGGATTCCCAGTACTTGGTGTTAAAGCTACAGTATATGATGGATCTTACCATGATGTCGATTCTAGTGAAATGGCCTTCCACATTGCCGGATCTATGGCATTTAAAGAGGCTATGCAGAAAGCCGGAGCTATCCTGCTTGAGCCAATCATGAGAGTCGAAGTTACAATGCCTGAAGAATACATGGGAGACGTTATCGGTGATATCAACTCTCGTCGTGGACGTATCGAAGGTATGGATGATATCGCGAGCGGTAAGATGGTTCGTGCATTCGTTCCATTATCTGAAATGTTCGGATATTCTACAGACTTACGTTCTAGAACTCAGGGACGTGGTAACTACTCTATGTTCTTTGAAAAATACGAACCAGTACCAAAGAACGTACAGGAAAAAGTACTTGCTGATAAGTAAGAAAAATTAATATATAAATATTTCGGGGCTATTTTGTCAAAATAGTCTTGAAATATTTGTTTAAATGAAATATAATCAAATTTAGGACAGCCCTTAGCCGGGGCACTATATTTTGAAGTTTAGAGATCATTATTGTAATTGCCCCAACGGGCCTAATAAGGAGGACATTTAAAATGGCTAAAGAAAAGTTTGAGAGAAGCAAACCTCATTGCAACATTGGTACTATCGGACACGTAGACCACGGTAAAACTACTTTAACAGCTGCAATCACAAAAACTCTTTCTGCACGTGTAGCAGGAAACGCAGCAGTAGATTTTGAAAATATCGATAAAGCTCCAGAAGAAAGAGAACGTGGAATCACAATCTCTACAGCTCACGTTGAGTATGAAACAGAAAAACGTCACTACGCTCACGTAGACTGCCCAGGCCATGCCGATTATGTAAAGAACATGATCACTGGTGCTGCTCAGATGGACGGAGCTATCTTAGTAGTAGCTGCTACTGATGGTGTAATGGCTCAGACAAAAGAACATATCCTGTTATCTCGTCAGGTAGGTGTTCCTTACATCGTAGTATTCATGAACAAATGTGACATGGTTGACGATGAAGAATTATTAGAATTAGTAGAAATGGAAATTCGTGAATTATTAAATGAATACGAATTCCCAGGAGATGACATTCCTGTAATTCAGGGATCTGCTTTAAAAGCTCTTGAAGATCCTAACGGAGAATGGGGAGATAAGATCATGGAATTAATGGATGCTGTTGACAGCTACATTCCAGATCCACAGCGTGACACAGACAAACCTTTCTTAATGCCAGTCGAAGACGTATTCTCTATCACAGGACGTGGTACAGTAGCAACTGGTAGAGTAGAAAGTGGTGTTCTTCACGTATCTGACGAAGTTGAAATCGTTGGTATCAAAGAAGAAACAAGAAAAGTTGTTGTAACTGGTGTAGAAATGTTCCGTAAACTGTTAGACGAAGCTCAGGCTGGAGATAACATTGGTGCATTATTACGTGGTGTTCAGAGAGACGAAATCGAAAGAGGACAGGTTCTTTGCCAGCCAGGTTCAATCACATGCCATACAAAATTCACAGCTCAGGTATACGTTTTAACAAAAGATGAAGGTGGACGTCATACTCCATTCTTCAACAACTATCGTCCACAGTTCTACTTCAGAACAACAGACGTTACAGGTGTTATCGAATTACCAGAAGGAACAGAAATGTGCATGCCTGGTGACAACGTAGAAATGACTATCGAATTAATTCACCCAATCGCTATGGCTCAGGGATTATCTTTCGCTATCCGTGAAGGTGGACGTACAGTAGGATCAGGAAGAGTTGCTACAATCATCGAGTAATTCTTACTTCTACGATTGAATATGATAATTTTCAAAGACTCAGAAAGTTTACTTTCTGGGTCTTTTTTTGTTATGGGCTTTAGCCTGCTGAATGGAATGGAGTTTTTCGCAGCTCCGAAAAATGGAATTCCATTCAGCATTAAACCACCCGCTATGCGGGTGCGCGTCGGTTGTTATACAAAAAAATTACCTTTCGGTTTACAATAAAGTTGTTCAGGATGTATTGTAGAAAGGAAAGGTAATTTACAATCAATACAAAGCGGATATAAGGGATATTATTAAGCAGTTGTGTAGCTATAAAGGAGTTGAAATTATAGAAGGGCAGAGTTCAGAAAAAGAATACCATTTATGTATGGTGGCAAATTCCCTTATATAAATCAAGAGTTCATAGACGAAATCAGATGCAGTAAAGCATTAATCTGGTCAGAATTTAAATGATCAACAGGGATGATCGTTTCAGGGTTCTCAGATGTTCTTCCAAGCAAGTAGTCTGTGGAACAATGATACAGAGATGACAAAGCCAGAAGTTTTTCTGCAGAAGGTGTACGTTCTCCAGTTTCATATCCAGACACAATGGGAGTTAGAATAAAACACTAAAAGCGATGTTATAATTCACTAAAAGTTGTCACTTACATGGACAGATGTAGGTTACAGCTTTTGCTTTTGGGACAAATTTTATAAAAATAGTATTTATTATAAGTTATATTTATTCAATATTAATATGATTGGGAGTGTAAAAAGGAAAAAATTATGATATACTGTATGTATCTAATTATAGAAAGGAGAAAAGTATGAAGAAAGAAAAAGTCTTAAAACAAAAAATTGCTGCTATAGTGCTTTCACTTGTATTGGCAGTAACAACAATTATCGTGCCATCTGTAATGTCAGCAAAAGATGTATCAGCAGCTGAAGATAATCAGACAGTCTTTAAAAACCTGATGATGTCAGTTATGTTGTCAGGAAATTCAGAGGAGAATTTTGGGAAAGGAAAAGAAACTGTAGATGATGCAACAGCGGCATATTATACAGCCTTAAAGTATTATTCTGAAGGAAAGACAGAAATACCTGCAAATGAGTTTTGCGAGTCCATGAGTGTAAATTTCCAGGGAAGTAAAACTTATTCAAAAGATGTATTATTATCCATTGCACAGGGGCCTGCTTTTACCTATGATGGAGAAGGTACAGTTACAGTCAATGCAGGAGCAGGTGATAGTTTACTGAGTTATTCCTTAGGCGAAGAACAGAATTCTGATGGTTCAATTACAATGTACGGTGTTTGGAAAGACTGGGCAGATGATATAGAACCATATTTTGTAGCATTGAAAGTAAAAGCTGGTAAGATCGTATCTTATTCACAAGTAGATTCAGAATTTAATATGAACTTTTTTGATGGATATGGAATTAACATTTTACCAAAATCAAATATTACTTTAAAAGCAGGTTTATCTTTGAATGGTTATAAGAGCAGTGCTATTACTTATCGCTGGAGTTCAAAAGCATTAAATATTAAAAATGCAGCTGGACAGAAAGAAGCAACTTATGGTTCACTCTATACAATTCCTTCAAGCAAAACAAGTAAATTAGTGTCCAATGGTGGATTAACAATTACTGCTTATGTACATGATGATGATGGGAATGGTGATTTTGAAGTTGCATCTACAGATCAGACAGTGAATGTGAAAAACTGCAACTTATCTTTATCATACAGACATTTTGTTGGAAATAACACAGAAGCAGGAAAAGGAACAACATTAAAAGCAGGAGACAGTTATTGGTTCAGCCTGAATGGTGCGGATTTTGGATGGGATTTTGGTAATGGAAGTGGTTCGAAGAGACAGACATTCTACAAGATCGAATGCAAATTGAATGGAAAAACTTTAACAGCCACAGAAGTAGAGAAAAATCTTAAAAACAGTGAGCTGTCAATCGGTATTGGTGCAGGCGGTGGATGCCCAAATCGTATTATCGTACCTAAGAAATCTGGAAAATTAACAATTAAAGCAACACTTTATCGAAATGGTAAGTATTTCAAATCATATAGTAAAACATACACTGTAAAGAAATTTACCGTAAAGAAAACTTCATTCAAGAGTGCTAAAAATGCAAAAGGTAAGAAGATTGCATTAAAATGGAAGAAGAATACTTCAGGAACTGGATATCAGATTCAGTATGCAACAGATAAGAAATTCAAAAAAGAATGCAAAACAAAAACAATCAGTAAAAATAAGACAACAAGTTATACGATTAAGAGTCTGAAGAAGAAAAAGACATATTATGTACGCATCCGTACATACAAGAAACTTGGAAACACATATTACTCTGGATGGAGCAGTGCTAAGAAGGTAAAGATCAATAAGTAAAGAATAGTTTAAATAAAAATTGTGCCGGGATTTATAAAATTCCGACACAATTTTTTTATTCTTGTATAAATCTAATTCTTTATATAAGGAACCATCACTTCCAGAATCTCCAATACATGATCTCTCTGTGACGGATTCAATTCGGCAGCAATTTCCATTAATTGATTATGAGATGAAGGAGTATCGACATCCAGCAGCTGCGGTTCATCTCCAAATAAAAGATAATCAGCAGAAACATCCAAGGCGCAAGTTAAAGATGCAAAACTATGAATGGACATAGCCTTCCTTCCAGCTTCAATTTCATAGATATAATGCTGGCTGACACCAGCTTTCTCGGCTAACATTTCTTGCGTAAGGTCCTGCCCTTTGCGTATGAGTTTGATACGTTTTCCTAATTCTTTTAAGTCGATTTTCATAAAATACCTCCATAAAAAAATACTATTACCGACAGCTATGAAAAACCACTATCCTACAGTGACAGTCTTGCTCTAAAATGTTGCTGATAGCTATAGTAAATGTTATGATAGATAGGAAAACAGGAGAATAACGAGAAAGAAAGAGGAAGGAATGCAAACAGAGACAGGAAGGATCATTTATTATCTGACAGATTTTAAGTCAAGGCAGGATCAATTAAAAGACAGACCATATATGATATTTGAAGATATGGCGGTAGTATTTGGAATTTTAGATGCAGATAGATATACAGTGCATCCAATTGATGTGAGACAGGCATCATATCATGGATGGACTACAGATCAGTTATGGGAAATGGCAAAAAAGAATACGCCAAGATTACTTCCAGAAAGAATTGAGCCAGCAGATAAAAAGATCATTGGGCATACAGATGATGAACCGGTATTTCTTCTGTCAAATGATGTACAAAGATATGGTTCGGCGGTGATCTGTTATGAGAACTTATTATACAATTTTGCCTGCAAATATCACGATAACCTTTATTTACTTCCAACAAGCATTCATGAATGTATTATCTTGCTGGATCAGGGAAGTCTAAGCTGTGAAAATCTGCTGGATATTATCGAAGAGTCAAATAAAATGTTGAAAACAGATGAGATATTATCCGATAATATTTATTATTATGATAGGCTGCAAAGAGAATTTTTTGGATTGTTTTAGTTAGAAAAATTAGATTATTTCAGATTGGAATTTCATTGTTGCAGTTTAGCATAGAATAACGTATGATAGAGAAAACAAGCCAAGATAAGAAAGGGGCGAGCTATATGATACCAATGATCGTAATCGGAGTGATCGTGCTTATCATTATGATATGGCTGATCAGTTCATACAATGGATTTGTAACATTAAGAAATAAGACAGAAGAAGCATTTTCAGCAATGGACGTTTCATTAAAGAAACGTTACGACCTGATTCCAAACTATGTGGAGACAGTCAAAGGTTATGCAAAACACGAATCAGAGACATTAGAGAGAGTTGTTGCAGCAAGGAATCATGCAATGACGGCAACAAGCATGGATGATAAGATCAAACAGGAGAATGTATTATCAGGAGCATTGAGATCCTTATTTGCAGTATCTGAAAGCTATCCGGAGTTAAAGGCGAATGAGAACTTTAACAAACTTCAGGATCAGTTACAGAGATTAGAGGAAGAGATCGCAGGTTCCAGAAGATATTATAACGGAGTCGTAAACCGCTATAATACAAAGACAGAATTATTCCCTGGCAACATCATAGCAGGAATCTTTGGATTTAAGAGAAAACCATTATTTGAGGTTTCCAATGAATCCGAACGAGAAAATGTACAGGTAAAATTCTAACAGTCGGACAGGGGGAAGGCACTATGAAAAAGTGGATTACCTGTATCATAATGGCAGTCATGATGGCTGCCATGATTTTTATGGGGACAGGAAATAATGTGTTTGCTGATGACGAAGTCACATATGACTCTAATATGCAGACAAAGAAATTTGATGTTGATGTCAAAGTCGGAGAAGATGGAAGTTATACAGTAACCGAGAATATCAAAGTAAAATTTGTCAATCCAAGGCATGGAATTTACCGCTATATTCCATACAAGGGAAATGTAAACACAATTGATAAGAATGGAGACCAGAAAAAACTGCTTTATTATGCAGATTTTGAGCTGTTAGCAAATGACAGTAATACAGATTTACAAGAAGACTCTGACGGCAATAGTGAAGTATTGCAGTTTGGTTCCGAGGATTATACGGTAAGCAAAGGAAATTATAAATTCACGTATCAGCTGACACCACAGTATCAGGGAGATACATTTGATTATTTATATTACAATATTTTCCCAACACTCTGGAGAAATAACATACCGAAAGGAAGTACATTTACGATTCATTTTCCAAAGAAAACAGATCTTAAAAGTGTGAATTTTTTCTATGGACGTTATGGTGAATCAAAGAATGCAGAGGATGTGCTGACTTTAAAATATGACGAGAAGAACGCTCAGATCACAGGAACATTAAAGAAGGCTTTGCCATTTAAAAATGGATTGACATGCTATAGTGATCTTGGAGAAGGATATTTTACGGAAAGACATGAAATCGGAGCAGGTGGATTTATCTTTGTGATCACGATCGGAATTCTTCTGATCACAGCTGTCTTATTTATCAAGTTTGGTCGTGATGAAAAGATCATCCCATCTATCCAATACCAGCCGCCAGAAGGAATGGACAGTGCGGTTGTCGGATATGTCATAGATGGAGCTGTAGATGATAAAGATGTTATTTCGTTGATTCTTTACTGGGCAGATAAGGGATATCTGAAGATGAAAGAAAAGGGCAAAGAGGATATGGAGTTTATCAAACTCAAAGATATTCCTGAATCAGAGCCAATATATCAGAGAAGAATGTTTGAAGCCTTATTTAAGAAGAAGGATAAAGTGAAAGCATCTTCGTTGCAGTATAAATTTGCAGATACAGTTGCGATTGTGAAAGATGATATTAAGTATGAGTATAAGAAAAATATTTATACAACTGCCTCAAAATCTGCAAGGATCGTATCATTTGTATTGATGCAGACTCCAATCTGTTTATTTGCATTTGTTATGATGCTGTACAGCCCGGATGGAATCTTAAATCTGATCCTTCCATTGATGGCATGGATCTTATACTTTGTCGGAATGTTCCTTGCATGCCACAGTGTAGATAAATGGTATGCTATTTCAAAAGGAGCAAGAACTGGACTGCTGATTGCTTCCGCATTACTTTCTGTTTTAGGATTTATTTTCTATGGATTGTATTATTATGTGAAGATACAGAGAGGCGAATTATTTGATTTCTTTGGTGCGTACCTTGTCATTGTAGCGGTATCATTTATCGGAGTGATCCTGACTGCCTTTATGAAGAAAAGAACCCATCAGTGCGTAGAATGGATGGGATATCTTGCAGGACTTCGTGACTTTATTGAGACGGCGGAATTAGATCGAATGAAAGTACTGGCAAAAGACCAGCCAGATATGTTTTATCATATTTTGCCATATTCCATGGTGTTTGGATTGTTCGATCTTTATGCGAAGAAACTAGATGCATTAAAGCTTCCTGCACCAGACTGGTATGTCTATGGAGGCAGCGATCCTTATTTCCATTATTATATGATGGGACATTATATGGATCATGTTGTGTCTGAGAATCTGACGATCGTGGAACCTTCCAGTGATGGTGGATCTGGAGGATTCTCTGGTGGCGGAGGATTTTCTGGAGGCGGCTTCGGAGGCGGAGGAGGCGGCAGCTGGTGACCGCTTCATATAAACTATCTGGTGACGCGCTCTCGCTCGGATTCGCACGTAGCGGACACTAAATTCGACAGCGATGATAAATCATCACTGCTCATTAAGTGCCGACGGGCTCATACGGTCTCCAGATAGTTTATATGAAGCTTCTGAAGGTTGTTCTTGGGCTGAAGTTTTGATGTATGTGTTGGGTTGTGAGAAGAAAGTGTTGATAGATAAAGTATAATCTAAATCCGACTGTGGATAATTTTCTCTTTATACAAGTTTATAATTTCTTTAGAATTGTTTAGATTTAGAATATTGAATGAAGTGGGGATTTTGGTATACTTAAGACATAGTTTTTCATATATATTTTAATCCTCTCTTTTCATTAGATTGGGCTGCATAGAAGCAGCCCATTTTTTTTGCTGCAAAGCAGGATTCTTTCTTATATCATAGGAAATTTCGATGAAGTCCCTTCTGCAAAAAAATAGCTAAAATGTTACAAAAGTGTTTCATTCTTTTGATTTTCTGTTATACTAAAGAAAATTGAAAGTCAATTTGACGAGCTATTTGATTAGGAGGAGCGACATGATAAAAGGGCTTACAGATAAAGAAGTTAAGGAATCGAGAGAGAAGTTTGGTTCCAATGAGATTCCAGATTCAGAACCTACGACGTTTTGGCAGGAGTTTAAAGAGACGTTTCAGGATCCGATGATCCGGATCTTGCTTGCGATCGCGGTGTTGATGATCGTGATGTTTTTCTTTGGATATGCGGAGATTTATGAACCGATGGGGACGATCATTGCGGTGTTGATCGTTGCTTTTGTTACGGCGAAGACAGGGGTTGCCAGTGATACGAAGTATCGAGAATTGAAGGAGAGCACGAAGAAGGATCAGTGTAAGGTACACAGAAATGGCGTGGTTGCAGTGATCGATGTTGATGATGTCGTTGTCGGTGATCAGGTTTTATTACAGTCTGGGGATAAGATTCCTGCGGATGGTGTTTTGCATGAGGGACTGTTGAGAGTCAATAACTCTGCTTTAAATGGAGAGGCAGAGGAGTGTGAGAAGAAGGCAGCCGGAGAGAATGTTTATCTTGCGGAGGAGATCACGGGAGATACGTTTGTGGATTCGTATTCTTTGTTCCGTGGGGCTGTGATCTTTGATGGTGAAGGTGTGATGGATGTCCAGAGAGTTGGACTTCGTACGATGATGGGTAAGATGGCTGAGGAGATGCAGGAAGAGGAACCGGATTCTCCATTGAAAGTCAAACTTTCCAAGCTTGCAGATCAGATTTCTAAGTTTGGTTATATTGGTGCGATCGTGATCGCAGTATTGTACTTTGGATATTTTATTTTGATGGCTGGTGGTTTTCAGGCATATTTTTCTATGGGAGCGGCGAAGGTTGTTCAGGATTTGATCGATGCGGTGTCTCTTGCGGTTGTAATTATCGTCTGTGCGGTTCCAGAAGGGCTTCCTTTGATGATTTCGCTTGTTTTAATGCAGAATACAAGTAAGATGTTAGATCATAACGTATTGGTCCGTAAAGCAGAGGGAATCGAGACGGCTGGGTCTTTAAATATCTTATTTAGTGATAAGACAGGAACAATCACAAAAGGAGAATTGGAAGTCGTTGATTTCTTTACAGCAGATGGAGCTTCAATTCCAGAAAATGAATTAAAATATCATGGGAAAGTCAAAGGATTGTTAGACCTTGCGATCGGGAAAAATACACAGGCAATGTTTGACGTATATCATAAAGTCATTGGTGGAAATGCGACCGATCAGGCACTTCTCAAATTTATTGGAGAAGAAACATTTTATATGTTAGATGAGAATAAAGAATGTAAGGTTGGTGCTCATCAGGGATTTAATTCATCGAATAAATTTAGTCAGGCAAGAATTGAAGCGTTAGGAAAAACTTTCTATAAAGGTGCGCCAGAACGTTTACTTGCGAAAGCAACAAAATATCTGGATGCTGATGGTGAGATCAAAGAGATCAATCATAAAGCATTAAATGCGAAAATTGATGCATTGGCAGCAAAAGCTATGCGTGTTCTTGCATTTGGATATTCAGAGAAAGAACTTGTAAAGAATCAGATCAATGACGATCTTGTGATCATCGGGCTGGTTGCGATCAGGGATGATGTCAGACCATCAGCGAAAGATGCGATCAGAGAAGTACAGAAAGCTGGAATTCAGGTTGTTATGATCACGGGAGACCGCTTGGAGACGGCAGTAGCGATCGCAAAAGATGCTGGATTGTTAAAGAATGAATCTGACAGAGCATTATCTTCTGCGCAGTTAAATCAGATGGGTGATGATGAAGTCAAAGCAATCCTGCCAGAGATTCGAGTCATTGCCAGAGCATTGCCGACCGATAAGTCAAGAATGGTACGACTGTGTCAGGAAATGAACCTTGTCGTAGGTATGACAGGTGACGGTGTTAATGATTCCCCAGCTTTGAAACGAGCTGATGTCGGATTTGCGATGGGAAGTGGAACGGAAGCTGCGAAAGAAGCTGGTAAGATCGTAATTTTGGATGATAATTTCTCATCTATCAAAGATGCGATATGGTATGGCAGAACGATCTATCATAATATTTTGAAGTTCTGCAAGTTCCAGTTAGTGATCAATGTGGTAGCCGTTGTTGTCAGTGCGGTTGCACCATTTTTCGGAGTGGAAGAACCTTTGAAAGTGACTCATTTACTATTTGTAAATCTCGTTATGGATGGTCTTGGAGCCATGATGCTTGGAAATGAGCCGGCACTTCATAAATACATGAAAGAGGCACCTAGAAAGCGCGATGAAAGCATTATCAGCAAAGATATGATGATACAGATCGGATTCTCAGGATTATGGCTGGTGATCTTAAGTTTCTTATTCTTGAAACTTCCAGTGATCAGTCATGTATTTGACAATGAGGCCGAACATTTAACAGCGTATTTTGTATTATTTATCTTTAGTGCGTTGTTTAATGGATTTAATGTCAGGGATGACAGGTTTGCAATCTTTAAAGGATTTAAGGAAAATCCTGATTTCTTAAAAGTGTTCTTTATTATCATGCTGGTACAGATCATTATCGTAAATGCAGGAATGATCCCATTCCCTGTCTTTGACTGGATTGGAAATATGTTCAGCTGTGTGCCATTTGGGGCAGAAGGATGGATTGTCACAGTCTTGTTATCAATGACGATGATTCCTGTGGATTGTCTGAGAAAATTGGTATTAAAATGTGGAAAATAATTCGACAAGATACAAAGGAAAGTAAACGGAGGTTTTGTGATGAAGGTAGTGATTTCGATTGATTCATTTAAAGGAAGTCTGACATCAATTCAGGCGGCGCAAGCAATTGAAAAAGGAATCAAAAGAGTTGAGAAAGAAGCAGAAGTAGTCATAAAACCTCTCGCAGACGGCGGAGAAGGAACAGTCGATGCCTTGGTAGACGGCATGGGCGGCAACATGGAATTTATCAAAGTTACGGGTCCGGCAGGAAAGCCAGTGTTAGCGAAATACGGAATTATCCGTCCAACAAATCCAGATATGGAAGAAACAAACACAGCTATCATGGAAATGTCACAGGCAGCAGGAATTACTCAGGTAATAGATAAGGAACGAAATCCGTTATACACAACAACTTACGGAGTCGGTCAGATGATCGCTGATGCGATTTATAAAGGCTGCAGGCGTTTCATTATGGGAATCGGCGGAAGTGCGACAAATGATGGTGGTGTCGGAATGCTGCAGGCATTAGGATATGATTTTTTAGATAAAGATGGAAACCAGATCAATCACGGTTCAATTGGTCTAAAAGACTTAGTACAGATTAAAGATGACAACGTAATCTCAGAATTAAAAGACTGCGAATTCCATATCGCCTGTGATGTAACAAACCCACTATGTGGAGAAGAAGGATGCAGTGCAATCTTTGGGCCGCAAAAAGGTGCTACGAAGCAGATGGTACAAGATATGGACCAGTGGTTAGCAGACTATGCAAAGATCGCAAAACAAAGCTTTATAAAAGCAGATGCCAACAAACCCGGAACAGGTGCAGCAGGCGGTTTAGGATTTGCATTTTTAACATTTACAAATGCAACCTTAAAATCAGGTGTAGACTTGATCTTAAATGAAACGAAACTAGAAGAAGAGATTAAAGATGCAGATATCGTGATCACAGGAGAAGGCTGCCTGGATGCTCAGACAGCGATGGGGAAAGCACCGATCGGAGTAACGAAACTTGCAAAGAAATATGGAAAGTTAGTTTTGGGATTCTCAGGTGCGGTTACAAAAGGTGCAACTGCTTGCAATGAAGCAGGAATTGATGCATATTTTCCAATTGTTCAATCAGCGGTGTCTTTGGAAGAGGCAATGAAGAAGAAAAATGCTCAGGAGAATCTGACAGATACGGTAGAGCAGGTATTTAGATTGATAAAAGTTTTAGCATAGCAATGTATAAAAACACCGGTCCAGGGGGAGTTTCAAAACCCTGGGCCGGTGTTCGTTATATGAATTTAATTTTTGGATATTTGAGAAACTATGTTAAACAAGCATATATTACAAGTAGCAATTAATATATACTATCTCTGGACACGGCCGCTTCCGTCGCTGTCCATTAAAGCTAAAACTTCATCTTCTTTGATGTAGTTGATATCTCCAGGAATCGTATGTTTGATGGCAGCGGCAGCGATCGCGAATTCCAGAGATTTTTCCATGCTCATACCGGATGTGATACCATGTAAGAAACCAGAAGCAAAGGAATCACCACCACCGACACGGTCTACGATGTGAAGGTCATACTGTTTTCCACGATAGAGGGTGTTACCATCGCATACAGCAGCAGACCAGCCGTTATCAGAAGCACTGATACTGTTTCTTAACGTAGTTACAAGGTATTTCAGGTTATAAGCTTTCACAACATTTGACATATGTGTTTCATCAACGCAGATCGTATAATCCCCATTGATAAAATCAATTCCATCCTCGCTGTAACCTAAACATTTAGCAGCATCTCTTGCATTTCCGAAGCAGATATCTGCATATTCGATCATTTCACGAAGCATTGCCTGTTTTCCTTCGACATCTTCTGTCCATAATTTGGCACGGTAGTTTAAGTCAAAGGAGATACATACTCCATGTTCTTTTGCAGATTTTAAAGCTGCAAATGTGATATCACGTGCACTCTCACTTAGTACAGGTGTGATACCAGATACATGGAAGAGGTCAGCATCTGCAAAAACAGCGTCGAAATCAAATTCGTCTGCAGATGCTTTTGTGATGGCGGAATCTGCTCTGTCATAGATAACACTAGAAGCACGAACGGAAGCACCAATTTCACGAATACGCAGATAAAATGCCAATCGTAGATTACCACTGCCACATCAATCCACAGGAGATCGCAGAAGACCGCAAATTTGAGAATATCACACAGGTATGGTTAGGTGGAGACCACTACAAATGGAGACAGATGAGATCAAATGGCGTGGATGAATATTACATCACAGGAGCAGCCACAGACTGTGAAAAATTCCAGAAATGGGCAGAGACACTAGAACTTGCGATCGGAAACCCACTGTATCATTGGAGTCATTTAGAGCTGCAGAGATATTTTGGATATCATGGAGTGCTAAATGGAGATACAGCAGAAGAAGTATGGAATCTGTGCAATGAAAAATTAAAAGAAGACGGAATATCTGTAAGAAACTTAATCCGTCAGTCTAATGTAAAATTAATCTGTACAACCGATGATCCAGTGGATGACTTAAAATGGCATGAAGTGTTAGCTGCAGATGATACATTCGAAGTACAGGTATTACCAGCATGGAGACCTGACAAGGCAATGAATCTTGAAAAACCAGAATACGCAGATTATATCGCACAGCTTTCTAAAGTAAGTGGTGTAGAGATCAAAACATTCGAAGACTTAAAAGAAGCATTAAATATCCGTCTTGACTACTTTGCAGACCACGGATGCAGCGTTTCTGACCATGCATTAGAATATGTGATATACTTAAAATTATCAAAACGAAATGAGGGAAAGACAATTAATATTTATGATATTGCCAAACTGTCAGGAGTATCAATTGCAACTGTTTCACGCGTCATCAATGGAAGTCCGAAAGTAAGTGAAAAGACAAAACAAAAAGTCATGGCAGTTATGGAACAGGAAAGTTACACACCAAATATGTTTGCAAGAGGTCTTGGACTCGATTCAGCCAAGACAATCGGTATCATCTGCCCAGAGATCGCAGATGATTATATGGCAAGATCTGTTTCTTATCTGGAGAAGCATCTGCATCATTATGGATATGGATGCATTTTAGGATGCAGCGGAACTTCATTAGAAGAAAGAGAAAGTTACACAAAGCTGATGCTGTCTAAGAGAATCGATACATTGATCTTTGTAGGATCTATCTACGCAGGAGACAGCGATGATCCGGCGGAAGTTGCTTATATTAAAGAAGCGGCAAAGAAAACACCTGTGTTTATGATCAATGCACATTTAGAGGGTGAGAATATCTACTGTGCTTATGCAGATGATTATCAGGCAACTTATGAACTTACATCATCTTTGATCAGGCGCGGAAAGAAGAAGATCTTATTCTTATATAATTCCAGATCATTTAGTGCGAACCAGAAGATGAAAGGATATGAAGCGGCACTGATCGATGCAGGATATCCAGTCCGTGGGGAGCTAAAGTTTTATACAAAGAATGACATTCGTTATGCAAGAGACATGCTTTTAATGCATCAGAATCTTGACTTTGACAGCGTGGTTGCGACAGAAGATGAACTTGCGATCGCTGTATTAAAATATGCGAAAGTCAAGGGAATCAAGATTCCGGAAGAGTTATCCGTATCAGGATACAATAACTCAAGTCTTGCGAAGTGCTGTGAGCCAGAGCTTACATCGGTAGACAGTAAAGTGGCAGTTTTGTGCAGTTCTACGGTAGCGAATATGATCGCACTCTTGGAGCGTAAAGAAGAGATTGATAAGAATCTGAAAGTGCCATGTGAGATTGTGAAACGATGTACGACAGATTTTTAAATTTTATGAGAATAAATTTGGTGGAAAATTAGAAAATGAAAGAAGAAAACCGGCAGTATAGGAACAATATATTGCCGGTTTTTGTGTTAAAAGAGAAAAAATATAAACTTTTACATGAAAATATTTCAAAACTATTGAAAAATACAAACCAAAAGGTATAAAATCGTACCTAAGACCAAAATAAACGTAACGATTGATAACAGTTACAAAAGAATGATTTTAAGAGAAAGTTTGGGGGATAAAAAGATGTATAATATCGTATCAAAATTACTGATCTACGGTGACATGGACGAAGAATCTATCTTAATGCAGTTAAGCGACATTTTCCGCTGCATGGACGAAGGATCACAGACAAAAGATGTTTTAAGAACAAGAGTATTTAAACAGGTAAAGAGAATCTTAGAAGTTGCAACAGATTACGCATTTGACAAGAATCTGTGGCACAACTATTTAACATACTTACTGATCACAAATGAAAATCCATTCAGCATCACATGTGAGAAAGTCGGAGCCAGTGAAGGAAGTGTTAACCACTTTGCAAAGAGTGATTTCAAAGCATTCAAAGAACTGTTTGACTTTGACTTTGGTAAGATTGAAGACGAATTAGGGGTAGACTGCTTTAGCAGAATCTCTGACTATCAGGCGATCGGTAAACCAGAATTAATGTACAACAAGAACGTCAGTGAAAAGGTTCAGGCATTAAGTGAGAGATTAGAGATAGCCAAAGATGAGAATGAATTCTTTGACATGGTTACAGACTTCTACAAAGCATATGGAGTTGGTATGTTTGGACTTAACAAAGCATTCCGTATTGAAGAATGTGGAGATAACAACATCCGCTTCCGTGCGATCAACAACATGGATAAAGTCGTATTATCTGACCTTGTTGGATACGAGATTCAGAAACAGAAACTTGTTGAGAATACAGAAGCATTTGTAGAAGGAAGGAAAGCAAACAACGTTCTGTTATTTGGTGACAGTGGTACAGGTAAATCCACAAGTATCAAAGCGATCGTTAATGAATACTATGATCAGGGTCTGCGTATGATCGAGATCTACAAACATCAGTTTAAAGATCTTTCCAATGTGATCGCACAGATCAAGAACAGAAACTACAGATTCATCATCTACATGGATGACCTTTCTTTCGAAGAATTTGAGATTGAATACAAGTTCTTAAAAGCAGTCATCGAAGGTGGAGTGGAAACAAAACCAGAAAACATCTTAATCTACGCAACATCCAACCGCCGTCATCTGATCAAAGAGACATGGAATGACAGATCCGATGTAGAAAACAGCAACGGAATGCACAGATCCGATACAATGGAAGAAAAATTATCTCTGGTAAATCGTTTTGGTGTTACAATTAACTACTCAAAACCAAGCCAGAAAGAATACTTCGAGATCGTCTTCGAACTTGCCCGCAAAGCAGGAATCAAGATGGGAGAAGACGAACTGAAACTTGAAGCAAATAAATGGGAATTAAGCCACGGAGGAATCTCTGGACGTACAGCTCAGCAGTTTATTAACCATTTGATGGGACTGCAGGCTTAAAATAATTTTTATCATAGAAAGTTATAAGAAAATACAAACAAAGAACTTCGTCTATCTGAGATGACAAGGATAGACGAAGTTTTTGTTTGTTAATATATACTGAAAAAATATGGAGAAGCAAATCAAGATTTTTATAAAGCTGCTTTTTTCTGACACATTAATAAATGATCAGCAACTAAAACAGTTTCATCATTCTGATTGATGACTTCCAGACGTTCTGTGACAATTCCCATATTAGGATTTTTCTTATGATCTTCTTTATTATGAATTGTAACTTTTGTGTGAATCGTATCACCGATAAATACAGGACGGATAAAGCGAAGATGGTCATATCCATAAGAAAATGCAACAGGATTGATCACATTTGCAGTAGAACCTACAGCTACGCTGAAAGTCAAAGTTCCATGAGCAATTCTTTTTCTGAATTCTGTTGTTTTTGCAAACTCAGCATCCATATGATGAGGGAAGAAATCCCCTGTCTGACCGGCATGTAAAACAATATCCGCTTCTGTGATCGTACGTCCGATGGTTGTACGTGTGCTTCCTAATTCGTAATCTTCATAATAAATTTTCTGTTCCATAATAACATTTCTCCTTTATATATTTGATTAATTAATATGATATTTTGCATTGTTTGCTCCAAGAGAAGGAGCTGCTTTTTCATTTATAAATCGTTCCCCGTCAATTGTGATAGGGCATCGTGTTGTAAATAGTTGTGTTCCATTGTCACGGCTTACTTTCTGAATCATATCAAGTTCTTTAAAACCGTCAGATTCAAGTAACTTTTCCCATGTATAAACATCAGCACACCATATATCTGCAGGTTCTAACAAAGATAACCAGTGAGATGTTGTTTCAGTGATCAGATGTTTTGATAAAATTGATTTGATCTCATCTCTTTTATCAGAAAGAGAAGGATCTGTATATTTTGTCAATTCAGAACAATTGATCAGTTCTCCTAAATAAGGGATTGGAACCATAGCTAAGGCAATATAGCCGTCCGTTGTTTTGTAAATACCATAAGGAGCATCAATATAAGCATTTGCATTGTTTACAGTGCTTCTGACAGGATTTTGATGTCCGTCATTCAGATAAGTGGTAAATACTTCAAACTGCAGATCCAGGATGGATTCCAAAAGATTTGTCTGGACATAAACAGGTTCTTTTTTTGTTTTAGATTGTATTAAACCAGCTAAGATGCCCTGAGCTAGATGCTGCCCAGCACACATATCAGCAATGGATAAACCAAAAGGCATAGGAGGTTGATCGGCATTTCCATTTAACCATGCAAGTCCAGACAAAGATTGAACTAACAGATCTTGACCAGGCAGATCTTTCCAAGGGCCAGATGTTCCATATCCAGTGATATCGCCATAAACGATTTCTGGATTGATCTTACATACAGAGTCAAAATCAATTCCAAGATGTTTGGCAACTCCAGGACGGAAATTAAGGATCATAACATCTGCTTTTTTGATCAGATCATGTAAAAGATCTTTTGAGGAATCATCTTTCAGATCAATTGTAATTCCATCTTTATTACGGTTGATCGCATGGAATAAAGAACTGTCCCCATCGATCACACAATTGGAAATATATAAAGTCCTGCATATATCACCCGTGTCAGGACGTTCAATTTTAATGACATTTGCACCGAGATCAGCTAATTTTAAAGCAGCAGATGGAGCAGACAAAAACTGGCTGAAATCTAATACTGTTATATTTTCTAAAGGTTTCATATCGTTTCTCCCTCCCTATGATAATGAAAATTCCTGATTGATCTTTTCAGTGTCTTCACCTAATTCAGGTGCCCATTTTGAAGAATAGACATGTCCATCCTGGAAAGAAATAGGACATCTTGAAACGATCAGTTCATGTTTATCAGGACGTTTGATCGTCTGAAGGAATTCAAGACTCTTAAAAGCGTCGTGTTCTAAAAGCTGTTCCCAGTTTAATACTTCAGAACACCAGTATCCATGAGATCTTAAAAGAGATACCCAGTGGTCCGTGGTGTTTGTTTTTAAGATATCAGCAATGATGGATTTTATCTCATCACGTTTCTCAAACCATTCCTGCTGATCATCATAACTTTGCAGTTTACTGCTTTCTAAATAATTTCCAAGATCCGTAATAGATCCCATAGCCAGAGCAATGTAACTGTCAGAAGTTTCATAAATTCCATATGGTGCACTTAAATAGGCATGTGCGTTATTAAAAGAACTTCTTACAGGTGGCTGATGACCGTCATTTAGGTACGTTGTCAGTACTTCAAACTGCATATCAATTACAGATTCCAAAAGACTGACTTCCACATGTCCACCTTCTCCTGTGGAGAGTCTTCGGAATAGACAGGCAAGGATACCTTCTGCAAGATGGATTCCATTATATGAATCCGCAACAGATAAAGCAAAAGGTGTAGGAGGCTGATCAGCATTTCCATTTAACCATGCAAGTCCTGAAAGGGACTGAACCAGAAGATCCTGCCCAGGTTTTGCGATCCATGGACCAGTAGAACCATATCCAGTGACTGTACCATAAACTAATTTTGGATTAAGTTCATGAACACTTTCATAATCAAGGCCAAGCTTTTTCATGATTCCAGGACGGAAGTTTTCAATCATCACGTCACTTTTTTTGATTAAATTTTTGACACATTCAAGATCATGAGGATCTTTTAAGTTTGCACAGTAGCTTTCCTTGTTTCGATTGATGGTCTGAAAAAGAACACTGTCGCCATCAGACATTAAATCATGTAATGTCATTTTACGGCTTCCATCTCCAGAACCAGGGCGTTCAATTTTGATAACACGAGCGCCTAAGTCAGCCAGTCGAAGGGCAGCAGAAGGGCCAGCCAGAAATTGACTGAAATCTAAAACGATCATTCCATCTAATGGTTTCATTAAGATCTCTCCTTTCTTGAAGTTTCATATAATTGTTGTAATTTATTCAGAGTATCATCTACATTTCCGCCGTTCGTTACATAATCTTGAATATAATCACCCGCATGATCCTGGAAGTATAAGTAACCACTATAACGAGGACGTAAGTAAGATGCATCTAAAGTTTTTAATGTATCTTTAAAGAAATCCATGCAGCGGCGGTTTGTCTCTGTATCTGTCCATGCAGCACGATGACCAGGCTGGCCTCCATTGTCAAAGAACAGTGTCTTTTGAATCTCAGGAGAAGCGGCATATTTTGCAAATGCTACAGCTTGATCTTTATGTTCGCATTGGCTTGAAATTGCAAGACCAGTTCCGCCAAGGACTGTTTTTAATAATTTATCATTCCATGTTACAACATCCGTAGCTTTTAAAAGATGTTCGCAATAACCATTTCTTGAATAATTTGTATAGCCATATGCAAAAGGACAGTAGGAATAGTCATTTTTGCTGGACAGTACTTCATGGACCTGAATCGGATCCCAGTTAAAAATATCTTTCGTACAATAAGAAGCAAGTTCTCTCATAAGCTCAAGGACAGTTGTACCAGTTTCTTTTGAAACAAAACGATCTTCGCTAAAGAAAGAGTCATCCATTGTATTACAGAACATATAGAAATCCATTAACAGATTTAAAGGAATTCCAGCATAAATAACCTTATTCTTCTTTGCAAGAGATAAAACATCATCAAATGTTGAAGGTACTTCATCATTAGAAAGCAGATCTGGTCGGTACACGGCAATTGGAGTTGCAGCATCTATAGCCAGAGCACTTTGAAAACCTTCAAAGTTATAACTGATATGAGATTTTCCAACGGAGTTTTCTTCTTGATCTTTTAAATAATCAGTTGGAAGATATTCATTTAATGGTAATAAGATGCCATGTTTTGCAGCAAATCCAGCCCATGGATGATCTATAATAAGAAGATCATAACTTTTTGCAAGATTTTCTAATGGTGCATCTGCAAATTCTTGTAAAGAACGTTTTTCCCAAGTGATCTCAACATCAGGATGTAATTCAGAAAATCTCTGAGATACAGCAACTATAGAAGTAAAGCCTCTGCTGTGAGACCATGTGATACCTTTTAATGAAATAGACATATGTAATAGTCCTCCTTAATGTATTATGAGTATTTTTTTGAATGGTTCGTGGTAGTACCACGGATGTTTAATTGGATTATAAAATAGAAAAAAGGAAAACACAATAGGTAAAATTGCACAAAAATAATAAAAAATATTAGGTCATTATTAACAGTTGACATAAAAAACAACGGATGATATTATGAAGTCACAGTTCTTGGTACTACCGCAATACCAAGAAGGACGCGGTGAAGAAAACAACGAAATAAGAATCAAAAAGGAGGAAGAAGTAATGTATGCATTTGGTATCTTATTGTTAGCATGCTTATTTCAAGGAAGCTTTGGAATTTGCTTTAAAAAGTATCAGCCGTTTTCATGGGAGGCGTTTTGGGTATTGTTTTCCATTGTAGGAGTTTTATGTATTCCACATATATGGGCAGCGATTGAAGTACCACATTATATGACTTATGTTTTAGCTACACCAACAAAGACATTATGTTTAGGAGCTTTAGCAGGATTCTTTTGGGGAGTCAGCTCAATCTGGTACAGCAGAGCCATTGATATGATCGGAGTTTCAATGGTAACAGGTGTTAACCTTGGATTATCTAACTTGTTAGGAAGCTTAGTGCCTATGGCAATTCTTCATACAACACCAACAGCCAAGGTTTTAACAGTATTATTGATCGGACAGGCTATTTTATTGATCGGAGTTGCAGTTTTATCTAAAGCAGGATTTATTAAAAACGAAGACAGCAATGGAGGATCTGCTTCTACAGAAGATAAATCAACAAAGAGTGGTGGAGTATTTGTAAAAGGTTTAATCTTAGCATTAGCTTCAGGAGCAGGTTCAGCAGCGATTAATATCGGTGCATCTGCATCAAATTATCCAGTAAATCTTGCAGTAGCAGATGGGGTAAATGCAACAAGTGCCAGCTTATTATCATGGGTTGTTGTATTCTTTGGTGGATTTATTGCCAATTTTGGATACGCAATGATAAAATTAATTAAAAACAAAACATATGTTAATTATGTTCAGCCTGGTTGTGGAAAAGCATATTTTAAAGTACTATTAACATCTTTCGTATGGTTTGCGGCATTAGCAGTATATGGAAAAGCAACAGCACTGTTTGGTGCATATGGACCAAGTATCGGATGGGTAGCATTTAATGGACTCGCACTGATCATTGCAAATATCTGGGGATTCAGAGACGGAGAATGGAAAGGTTTTGCAAAAGCAAGAAATGTTGCATTACTTGGAAATGCAGTTATCATTGTCGCATTAGTAGTTGTAGGAATTTCAAACAGTTTATAAATAACGAAGTGATATAGGAGGAAATTATCATGGTAGATAACGTATCAACAATCGAAGAGTTAAATTATGTTCCAGAAATGCCAGAAAAGGCAAAAAATATCGTAATCATCGGAGCCGGTGGAATTGTTTCAGGATCTCATCTTCCAGCATATAAACTGGCATCATATCCTGTCGTAGGAATTTATGATTTAAATGAAGAAAGAGCGAAAGAAGTAGCAAAACAGTTTGATATCCCAGAAGTAGCATCTACAATTCCAGAATTAGTAGAAATTGCAAAGAAAAATGATGCAGTTTTCGATATCGCAGTTCCAGCATCTGCAACAGCTTCTATTTTAAAACAGTTACCAGATGGTGCAGCAGTATTAATGCAAAAACCAATGGGAGAATCCATTGAGCAGGCAAAAGAAATCTTAGATATCTGCCATGAAAAAAATCTGATCGCAGGAGTTAACTTCCAGTTAAGACAGGCACCATATATCATTGCTGCAAGACAGCTGATCGATGAAGGTAAGATTGGTGAAATCGTAGATATTGACTGGAGAGTTGTTGAATTACATCCATGGCATTTATGGGATTTCTTATTCAGCAAAGAAAGAATGGAAATCAACTATCATAGTATTCATTATATTGACTGTATTAGAAGCTTTGTCGGTGACCCAACAAGTGTTTACTGCAAAACAATGCAGCATCCTAAGATGAGAGATCTGGCACAGACAAGAACAGCAATTATTATGGATTATGGAAAAGATTTAAGAGTAAACCTTCATATTAACCATAACCATGATTATGCAAAAGATTATCAGGAAAGTATGTTAAAGATTGAAGGAATGAAAGGTGCGATCCGTGTCAGACTAGGATTGATCTTAGATTATCCAGAAGGACGTCCGGACAAAGTAGAATATATTCTTGATGATGGAGAAGGATGGAGAGAGTTAAAAGTACGTGGAAGCTGGTTCCCAGAAGCATTCATTGGTACAATGGGTGGATTAATGAAGAAATTAGAGAATCCAGATTATGATTACATGAACAGCGTAGAAGATGCATACCACACAATGTGTGTTGTAGAAAGCTGCTACAAATCTAGTGCAGAAGGTGGAACACCAGTAGAATATTAATATGAAATAAAAAGGAGATCACTATGGAAATTATAGATACACATTTACATATTTGGGATTTAGATAAATTTTCATTACCATGGCTTGATGATGAAGGAGAAATTTTAAATAGAACATATTTATTAGAAGATTATAAAAAATCTTTAGGAGAAAATTACCAGATATCAAAAGCAGTATACGTTGAAGTTGATTCGGCGCAAGATCAAAAGGATAAAGAAAATGAATACATCATAGATGTATGCAATGACCCAGATAAGGTGATAGAAGGTGCAATAATTTCCGGTGATCTTACGCAGAAAGAATTTAAAGCATATATCGATAAATATGCGAAATCAGATCGTATCAAAGGTGTTCGTCAGGTACTGCATGTACCATCCGCAGCGGCCGGAACCTGCCTGCTTCCTGAATTTATTGAGAACGTGAAGTATTTAGGAAGTAAGGATCTGGTGTTTGAAGGCTGTGTAAGAAATGGGGAACTGGGAGATTTATATGAACTGGCAAAACAATGCCCAGATACAACGATCGTATTAGATCATATGGGAATTGTTGATCCGGATATTATCTCTAAAAAGGATCCAACGATACAAGAACAGGCATATAAAGAAAAGTGGAAACATTATTTAAACCAGATGGGAAATCTGCCAAATGTATATTGTAAGATCTCAGGACTAAATCCAAAAGGAGAATGGGATGTAGAAACTCTTAGAGAACCTGTCAATATTGCAATTGAAGCGTTTGGTGAGGATAAGATCATATTTGCCAGCAATTTCCCTGTATTGCATGTAGCAATGTCTTTAGAAGAATGGCTCAAAGCATTGTTAGAAATCGTTGAAGACAGGGAAGAAACAATGAAACAGAAACTATTTAGTGATAATGCAAAAAGAGTATATAAGTTATAAGATTAACAGAAAGGAATCGTTATTATGGGAAAAGTACAGCGTTTTGGAAGTATTTCAAGAGTGAAACCAGAGAAATTAGAATATTATAAAAAATTACATGCAAATCCATGGCCACAGATCAATGCAATGATCAAAGAGTGCAATATTGAAAATTATTCTATTTATTATCATGATGGAAGATTATTTACATATTATGAATACACTGGAGATGATTATGAAGCTGACATGGCCCAAATGGCAGCAGATCCAGAAACACAGAGATGGTGGGATGAATGTATTCCATGCCTGGATCCATATACAGAAGATGGTCCATGGCTTGATATGGAAAGAGTTTATCGTTTAGACTAAAAGGAGAAAAAGATGGATGGTATTTATGTAGCATCAATGGTTCTGTTTGATGATGAAGGTAAGATAAATAAAGAAGAAAGTAAAAAGTTATTAGATCGAAATCTTGCAGAAGGTGCAGCTGGATTCTTCGTAGCTGGAAGTTCAGGAGAATGTTTCCTTATGGACAGACAAGAAAGAGTTCAGTTATATGAGCAGGTTTCAGAATACAAAGAAAAAGCTGATTTATTCGCCCATGTAGGAGCATTGAGTACAGAAGAAGCAATTTTTTATGCAAAAGAAGCGAAACAGATGGGATATGAAAAAATTGCGGCAACACCACCGTTTTATTTTGGATATACCACAAAACAGCTGTCACATTATTATTATGATATTGCAGAAGCTGTGGATATGCCAGTATTTTATTATAATATCCCAATCAATACATTTAAACAAATACAGATCAATGATTCAGAAACGATTAAATTATTCCAGTCAGGTGCGATTGCAGGAATCAAACATACTAATTTAGATTTGTATGAGATGGAACGTATCAAAAATATAAATCCAGATATTAAAATCTATGGTGGATTTGAAAATGAAATGGTTGGATTCCTTGCAATGGGATGTGATGGATTTATTGGAAGTACATTTAACTTTATGCTGCCACACTATAAGAAGATTTATGATCTTTTCTTAGAAGGAAAAGTAAATGAGGCAAGAAAATTACAAGTAAAAGCCAATAATATCATGCAGGCATTGAATAATGTTGGATTATTTTCAGGTATTAAGCATATGCTCAATGTACAAGGTATCAATGCAGGAAATATGAGAAGACCATTCTTACCATTGACAGAAGAAGAAAAACAGTATTTGGAAGATGTAGTAAAGAATAATTTAGAGAAAAACGTTTAAAGTAAAAAAGAAGAATTGCAGCGGATCAATAAGTTCGCTGTAATTCTTCTTTTTTATATATATAATAGAAGAACCCTGCCTTGGCAGGATTCTTTATTTAATGATCTTTTAATTGGAATGACTGAATGGAATATTTAAAGAAATTATTGATTGCCTTTTTAACTTCTTTTATATCATCCTGGTGGAATGAGTCTAAAACTTTCTTACGATAGAAAATAGCAGTCTGTTTGGAAGAAACAGGCCCTGAAATCTTAAGGGCGGATTCTTTTCTAAGAAGAATCAATGTCTGCATTAATTTATCATAAATGCTATTACCACAATGACTGCCTACATAAGAATCAATATCAGAGATGATATCATAGAAATCAGAAGTTGAAATTTCCTCTATATCAATGGCAAATAATTTTGTACTGAAGGTGTCTAAAGCTTCGATGATTTCTTCTGTTCGGTTTTTATAACATGTAAGGTAAACTTCAGTTTCAATTAATTGTCTTGCAGCATAAATCTCTTCATAATTATGAACATCCTCATGATAAGTCCATAATACACTTTCTTCAGAAATACGATCCTTATTACTGCTCACAAAGCTGCCTTCTCCGGGTTTAATATTTACTAAACCAATTAATGACAGTGCACGAAGTGCTTCTCGGATTCGCCCACGATTAACTTCAAACATTTCAGCAAATGCACGTTCAGTTGGAAGTTTCTCGCCGGGTTTTAATTGACCAGAGATGATCTGTGATGCGATCTGTTGCATGATCTGTTCAGTTAATGTAACTTTTTTAATAGGTTTTATTTCCATACTATGTACCTTTCATAATATAATCTTCTTATATTATTATAAGGAAAATCTGAAAAAAACGCAAAAGTTATTTTGTATTTTCAAAAATTATTATATAATAAAAATATATGTGTGAAACATAAAGAAAATAGATAGAAAAACAGAAAGCGAGAATATACAATATGTGGTTAGCAGACCAATGGAAAGACTATGAAGTCTTAGATACATCAAATGGTGAGAAACTAGAACGCTGGGGAGACTATTTTCTGGTAAGACCAGACCCACAGGTTCTATGGAACACACCAAAGAAATTAAGACAATGGAAGAAGCCAAACGGCCATTATCACAGAAGCCACAAAGGCGGCGGACAGTGGGAATTCTTTGATCTCCCTAAGACATGGGATATTCAGTACAAGGAATTAAAGTTCCACCTGCAGCCATTCAGCTTCAAACATACAGGATTATTCCCAGAACAGGCAGTGAACTGGGACTGGTTCTCTGACAAGATCAGAAAAGCAGGACGACCTGTCAAAGTATTAAACTTATTTGCCTACACAGGTGGAGCAACACTTGCAGCAGCGGCAGCAGGAGCATCTGTCACGCACGTTGATGCATCCAAAGGTATGGTAAACTGGGCGAAGGAGAATGCACAGCTTTCAGGACTTCGAGAAAAACCAATCCGCTGGTTAGTCGATGACTGTGTGAAGTTTGTAGAAAGAGAGATCCGAAGAGGCAATCATTACGACGGAATCATCATGGACCCTCCATCTTATGGAAGAGGACCAAAGGGTGAGATCTGGAAGATCGAGGAGAAGATTTATCCATTCATCGAACTATGTACAAAGATTCTGTCCGATGATCCATTATTCTTCCTTGTAAACTCCTATACAACAGGTTTACAGCCAGCAGTTTTAACTTATATGTTAGAGACTCAGGTAGCAGCAAAATTCGGGGGAAAAGTTGTCGCAGATGAGATTGGATTACCTGTTTCATCCAATGGATTAGTCCTTCCATGCGGGGCTTCTGGACGCTGGGAAAAATAAGTTCTTAAGATTTACTGAAATTTAGCGGAATATGTAAAAAAGCGTTGAATTTTCTGCGGAAATGTATATAATAAGAGAAGTATGTGTACATATGCATACTGATAATGAAGAAATAACATAATAATGATAGATAAGAGAAAGCGAAAGGGGAATTTTTGCTATGGCAGCAGGAACAGATATTGGAATTGATTTAGGAACCGCTAGCGTATTAGTTTACGTGAAAGGAAAAGGCGTGGTATTAAAAGAGCCATCCGTAGTGGCATTTGACAGAAATACAAACAAGATCAAAGCAATCGGGGAAGAAGCACGTTTAATGTTAGGAAGAACACCAGGAAATATCGTGGCAGTTCGTCCATTACGTCAGGGAGTTATCTCTGATTATACAGTAACAGAGAAGATGTTAAGCTATTTTATCGACAGAACAGTTGGTAAATCTTTATTTGGAAGAAAGCCTCGCATCAGCGTTTGTGTACCAAGTGGTGCTACAGAAGTTGAGAAGAAAGCAGTAGAAGATGCAACATATCAGGCAGGAGCAAGAGACGTTTCTATCATTGAAGAACCAGTTGCAGCAGCAATCGGTGCAGGAATTGACATTGCAAAACCATGTGGAAATATGATCGTTGATATCGGTGGAGGAACAGCAGATATCGCTGTTATCTCTTTAGGTGGAGTTGTAGTAAGCAATTCTATCAAAGTAGCCGGAGATGATTTTGATGAAGCTATCGTTCGTTTCATGCGTAAGAAACATAACTTACTGATCGGAGAACGTACAGCAGAAGAGATCAAGATCAACGTAGGTACAGTATACAAACGCCCAGAGAACCTTACAATGGACGTTCGTGGACGTAACCTTGTAACAGGACTTCCAAAGACAGTTACTGTAACATCTGAAGAAACAGAAGAAGCTTTAAGAGAACCTGCATACCAGATCGTAGACGCAGTACACAACGTACTGGAGAGAACTCCACCAGAATTAGCAGCAGACATTTCTGACCGTGGAATCGTCTTAACAGGTGGTGGATCTTTAATTCAGGGATTAGAAGAACTGATCGAAGAAAAGACTGGAATCAATACAATGACAGCAGAAGATCCATTAACAGCTGTAGCGATCGGTACAGGAAAATACATTGAATATCTTGCAGAAGACGACAAGAAAACAAAGAAAAAATAATCATTAAAGATTCAAAAGGCCAGGATGGCAGTACATCCTGGCCTTAATTCACGTTATTTAAGAAAGGAGAGACGAACAATGGCATATTTGAAAGGATACGTGGATCATATACGTTTTCGAAATGAAGACAACGGATACACTGTATTAAGTCTAGATGTAGATGGTGACGAAGAAACTGTTGTCGGATTGTTTCCTTTCTTGAATGAAGGAGAGTACATATCATTAGATGGAGACTATGTAGATCATCCAGTACACGGACCACAGTTTCAGATGAGAACATATGAGATCGTAGCTCCAGATGACATTGACAGTATGGAACGTTATCTGGGTTCAGGAGCGATCAAAGGAATCGGCCCTGCGCTTGCGAAGCGTATTACGAAGAAGTTTAAGATGGATACGTTCCGTGTGATCGAAGAAGAGCCGGAACGTCTTGCGGAAGTAAGAGGAATCAGTGAAAAGAAAGCAAGAGCGATCGCGGTGGAATTCAGCGAGAAACAGGAAATGCGACAGGCAATGATGTTCTTGTCCGGATATGGGATCAATAATAATCTGGCGGTGAAGATTTATAAGGAATATGGAGATCATTTATATACGATCATTCAGGAAAATCCTTATAAGATGACAGATGATATTGCAGGAGTCGGATTTAAGATTGCTGACGAGATTGCGAAGAAAGTCGGGATCGGAAGCAACTCTGATTACAGGATCATTTCCGGAATCTTTTATACGCTGATGAGGGCGTTGAACGAAGGACACGTATTTTTGCCAAAGCATATTTTATGCAGGAATGCAGCTCATATTTTAGGGGTAACACCAGAAGATATCGAGGAGCATTTATTAGAAATGATGATCGACCGTAAGATTGTCATTGAAGAAGGCGAAGAAACAAGGGTCTATGCGGCAGCGCAGTATCACATGGAAATTAATACAGCGAGAATGCTGCTTGATCTGAACATTCATTATGATATTTCTGTTTCAGAAGTGGATACAATGATCGCAATGATCGAAGAAAATGAGCAGATTACGTTTGCCGAGAAGCAGAAAGAAGCAATTCATGCGGTGGCTCAGGAAAGTATCGTCGTTTTAACCGGAGGTCCTGGAACAGGTAAAACGACAACGATCAATGGAATGATCCAGTATTTTGAACATGAAGGGCTGGATATCAGACTGGCAGCACCAACTGGAAGAGCGGCAAAACGTATGACAGAAGCGACAGGATATAAAGCCATGACGATCCATCGTCTGTTGGAGATCAATGGTGAAGCAGATAAAGAACGAGATCTGAGAAAAGGCGCAACGATGTTTGAGCGTAATGCGGGCAATCCACTGGAGACAGATGTGATCATCATCGATGAGATGTCCATGGTGGATCTGTATCTGATGAATGCGCTGCTTCAGGCAATGGTTCCTGGAACAAGACTTGTGATCGTAGGAGATGCCAACCAGCTGCCATCCATTGGGGCTGGAAATGTTCTGAAAGATCTGATCGCATCCGAACAGTTTAAAGTCGTAGAATTAAACCAGATCTTCCGACAGGAAGAAGGAAGTCATATCGTAAGAAATGCCCATCTGATCCATCAGGGAAGACCTGTGGAATTAGATAATAAGAGCAGGGATTTCTTCTTTCTTCAGAGAAATAATATTCAGGATGTACTCGGAGTTTTAGTCTATTTAGTCAGAGATAAACTGCCGGGATATGTTCATGCAAAGCCATATGATATTCAGATTTTGACACCGATGCGCAAAGGTGAACTTGGTGTTGAGCGGTTGAATCAGGTTATGCAGCAGTATTTAAATCCGCCGTCTGATGAGAAGAAAGAAAAAGAAATTGCTTTCGGTTTGTTCAGGGAAGGCGATAAAGTAATGCAGATCAAGAATAATTACCAGCTTGAGTGGGAGATGCGAAACAGCAAAGGATTTACGGTAGATAAAGGTGTCGGAGTTTTTAACGGTGATATGGGAATCATTACGGAGATCAATGATTATACAGAGAAAGTTACTGTATTATTTGATGAGACAAAAGAGGTTCAATATGCATATGCAAACCTTGATGAATTAGAACTGGCATATGCTGTCACGATCCACAAATCACAGGGAAGCGAATATCCTGCAGTTGTTATGCCGATCCTAAGCGGACCAAGAGTGCTGTTTCACAGGAATCTCTTGTATACAGGAGTGACAAGAGCAAGAAACTGTTTAACGATCGTGGGAGACAGGAACATGTTATTTTCCATGATCCAGAACGTGAATGAACAGCGAAGATATACAACACTTGCATACCGGTTAAATCAGATCGCAAATGAATCAAATGAAGATGAGATGGATGAATTCGGTCTGTAAATGTGCGAAAAATAAAGAGAATAATGTAGGAAACCGTCATCTTTTAGAGGACGGTTTTTCTTGTTTTGAATCCTTTTGAAACCTTATAATGAAGGGGAGGAAAGGAAGGGAAATATGAGAGAAAAAAGACGTATGATATCAGAAGCGGCCAGACAATTAGGTCTTGAAACATATAATCTTAGGACATGGGAAGAAGAATTTTCACTTGTAATACCAAGAAATGAAAAAGGTTATCGTTATTATGGAGAAAAGGAGATTCACACTTTTGAACAGATTCGTGATCTTAAGAATCAAGGATTAGACAGTGAGGAGATCAAGCAAAAACTTTCCGGAAATATCATTCCATTTCCGGCAGAAAAACAGATAGATGCGTCAGAGAAGATGAGAGAGTTTCAAAAAGTACTTGTAAAGATCATGGGGCAGGCAATTCTTGAGCAGAAAGATTATATTGCAGATCAGATCAGTTCTAAAGTATCAGACAGGGTGGCAAAAGAAGTTGATTATCAATTCAGACTGCGAGAATCTGAAGAAGAGCAACGGTTTAAAAAACTTGATGAACTGATCAGAAATCAGCAGAAAGCAAGAGAAGAAATTGCGGCATCCAGAGAGAAAAAAAGATTTTTTCGAAGAAAACGAAAAGAAAAATAAGTTGCGATTGTATTTGGATTCAGACAATATTATAATGAGTTTATGAGCTCTGATTTCAACAAATTGAGAGTTAATATATAGAGTGAGGAATTCAAATATGAACAAACGACCAAAGATTCTGGTAGTCGGAAGTCTTATGATGAATCATGGGATTGAAACAAGAGTGATACCAGAAGAAGGACAGACTGTCATGGGAGAAGATATCCAGAAATCACCTGGCGGCAAAGGTGCGAATCAGGCGGTACAGATGGCGAGATTAGGGGCAGATGTCACACTGATCGGCAAGATCGGAAGAGATCAGGATGGGAAAGAACTGATCAAAGTATGCAAAGAAGCAGGTGTACACACAGAACAGATATTATATGATGATACACTGCCAACAGGTTCTTCTATCGTATTACTAGAGACAGTTCCTGGACAGAAAGTAAAGAAAAGATCGATCATCGTGCCAGGAGCATGCATGGCAGTCACAGTAGATGAGATTCGTTATCTGGAAGATGAGATAGGAAAATATGATCTGGTAGTCCTGCAGAATGCGATACCGATGGAAGTCAATGAAGAAGTTGCGAGATATGCGTATGAACATCAGGTGGATGTTGTACTCAATCCGACACCAGTAAAGAAATTATCAAAGGAATTTATGCAGTATATTACATATTTGATCGTCAATGAACAGGCGGCTAAATCAATGACAGGGATCAAAATTCATAGTGATTGGAAGAGAGACTGGACAAGATTTAATCTGGACGAAGCAAGGGTTGCATCGGCAGTGATCCGTGGACGTGGAGTTCCAACGGTTCTTGTGACACTGGGTGAGAAAGGTGTGATCATGAACACACCAGAGAGATTTTATTATAAGAAAGCAGTCGAAGATGTAGAACTGGTTGATCCAAGAGCAGCAGGAGATGCATTTATCGGGGCATTTTGTACAAGAATCTGTACGGATGATTCTGTAGGGAAAGTTCTGTCCATAGCGAATTATACAGCAGCCTTGTCGATTGCTACACCAGGAGCGATCGAATCACTTCCAACATCAAAGCAGGTAAGAGAATATATGGAACAAAAAAGAGATGCATAAAAATGCATCTCTTTCTTGATGTTTGAACAATATACGTTACCTGGAAATTATTCCTGGCTGATAGCTCCTGCTGGACATCCATCTGCGCAAGCTCCACATTCCATGCATGTATCTGCATCGATTACGTACTGTCCGTCTCCTTCGCTGATAGCTCCTGCTGGGCAAGTTCCTTCGCAAGCTCCACAAGAAATACAAGCGTCTGAAATTACATATGCCATAGTTATATCCTCCTTATATAAATAGTATAATCATTAGTAGCGGGCAAAACCCGCTCGACCAAGTTTATTTTAATATACTTGGGAGAGAATATCAAGTAATTTTGTTGTATTTTTAACAATAATACAATAAAAATATGGAAAGTTATTTTGACACTTTGAACATAATGTATTATACTATGAATGTTAGTCTAAACTATTTTAGAAAACGTTGTTTAAAGATGACAGTTTTCTAAAAATACTATTAATATTTACGGAGGAATAAACGAAATGGCAATTTCAAAAGATATGATCATCGCAGATTTAATCGCATTAGATCCAAACTACGCAGCAATCCTTATGGCATCTGGAATGGGATGTGTTGGATGCCCATCATCTCAGGGTGAAAGCATTGAACAGGCAGCTTATGTTCATGGAATGGATTTAGAAGAACTGCTTGGAAGATTAAACGAATATGCTCAGACAAAAGAAGCATAATCGATAGCTCAAAACGAGATCAGAGATCAAGAGAGTGTTATATTTTTTAGTATATTACAAGTGCTGAAAAGTATAACGTTCTCTTTTTTTTACACATTGCGCAAAATAGCAAAAATAACAAATTGCACCATGAAAAATCAAAAATAATTGTCAGATAATTGTAAAAATATCTAAAAAATACCCCTGAAAAACCTTGATTTTATGCGATATTTATCATTAGTTTATAAAATTTTTATAATTGTGCAACGTTAAGCAAAAAGGTTGCTCATCACAGGAATGAGCAAGCAATGCTCCATTTTTTGAACCCAATGAGAATTGTATTGATAGAAATACTGTCTTATAATGAAATCAACAGGTAAGGAACGAAGCTTACAAGAGACAGCAAACAACCTGACCAGAATAATAAAAGGAGAGTGATAAGTCGTGGCAAATCGTGACACAATTTACAGAGAACTGATTCAGCTTGACTGGGAAGTCAAAGATCAGGATGAATTTTTTGACAAGATGGCAGATAAGCTTTTAGAGCTTGGATATGTAAAAGATACATTTAAAGATGCAATCAAAACAAGAGAAGCAAATTATCCAACAGCTCTTCCGGTTGAACCATATCCGGTAGCGATCCCTCATGCAGATCCAGAAAATATCATCAAACCATTTATCGCATGTACAAGATTAAAGAATCCAATCAAATGGTGCGAGATGGCAAACAACGATGTTCAGCATGATGTGAAATTCATCTTTATGCTTGGATTCCTTGGTGGACATGATGATCCAAACGCTGGAAATGAACATGTTGAATTACTTCAGGTACTGGTAACAAACTTCCAGAAACCAGAGGTTATGGACAAATTAGTAAACGCTAAAACTGAAGATGAGTACATGGAAGCAGTACTTTCCATGGAAGGTCTTTAAGATTAATAAACAAAACTAATAAAGTTTTTTAGAAAGGAAGGTCTTAAAATGAAACAGATCGTAGTAGCATGTGGAAGTGGAGTAGCAACTTCTCAGACAGTAGCAAGTAAAGTTAATCGTCTTTTAAAAGAGAACAATATCCCTGCTGAAGTATTAGCAGTAGATATCAAATCTGTAGACCGTTACATTGCAGGAAGCTGTGCTTACATCGCAATCACAAAGGTAACAAAAGAATATCCTATCCCAGTTATCAATGGTATCGCATTTTTAACAGGTGTTGGACAGGATGCTGAATTCAAAAAATTAGTTGATGCTGTTAACGCATAAGGGGCAAAACAGTTTTAACTGATTTTTGAGAGAGAGAAAAGGAGAATTATATGAGTGTTTTAGGAAATGTAATTAACTGGATCCTGGGATTAGGTGCTGCAATCTTCGTACCTATCATCATTATCATCGCAGGATTAATCGTAGGAATGAAAATTAAAGATGCCATCTCAGCTGGTATCACATTAGGTGTAGCCTTCACTGGTATGTCAATGCTGATTTCATTTATGTCTGAAGCTATTGGGCCTGCTGCAAAGGCAATGTTAACGCACACAGGAATCAACTTACCAATCGTTGACGGTGGTTGGACAACATTATCAGCAATCGCTTGGTCTTGGCCATACGCATTCTTAATGTTCCCACTGATGATCGGATTAAACATTGTTATGCTGATCATCAACAAGACAAAAACATTCAACGCTGACTTATGGAATGTTTGGGGAAAAATCTTTACTGGTGTAGCAGTAGCAGCCGTATCTAAACCATACTTTGGAACAGCAGCTTCTATCGCATTAGCATTTGTCGTAGCTGGTATCCAGATCATCTTCGAGTTAAAGATGGCAGATATGTATCAGTATCGTATTGAAAAACTTTCTGGAATTCCAGGAGTAACATGTACACATAAAATGGGATTCACTTCAATCTTCATGTTCCCAATTGACTGTGTATTAAAGAAAATCCCAGCATTAAACAAACGTTTCGATGCTGCTGCATTAAAAGATAAGATCGGTATCTTCGCTGAATCTCACGTATTAGGATTCATCCTTGGTATCATCTTCGGTGTACTTGCTCGTTACAGCGTAGCAGCTACATTAACATTAGGTATTCAGGCTGCATGTGCATTAACACTGTTCCCTGTAATCTCAAAATACTTCATGATGGCATTAGAGCCAATCTCAACAGCTATCAGTGCTTTCATGAACAAGAAATTCGATGACAGAACATTAGTTGTAGGTCTTGACTGGCCATTCATGGGTGGTGCAAACGAAATCTGGTTAGCAGTATTCTGGGCTATCCCTGTAACATTAGTATTCTCAATGTTCTTACCAGGAAACGAAATCCTTCCATTCGCTGGTATCGTAAACAACGCTATCGCAGTAGCAGCATTCCTTGTAACAGGTGGTAACATCATCCGTATGTTGATCTTAGTTACATTATTTGCACCAGCTTACCTTTGGGTTGGTACGATCATGGCACCATTCATCTCTGATCTTGCACGTTCAACAGGAGCAGTTGCATTAAAAGCTGGAGAATTAATTTCTTGCTCATCTATCGATGGACCTATCCAGACATATGCATTCTCCCATGTATTTAAGATCATGGATGGAAACTTCTTACCATTAGTATTATGTGTGATCTTTGTTGTATGCTTTGTTGCACTTTACAAATACCTTGGAAAAGAAGAAGCAGAAGGAAGAGAGATCAACTAGGATTGATTCTCAATTATACATAAAAATTAGACAGCAAAAAGAAATGAGGTTTCAGTTATGCAGAGATTTGTAAATGATCCAGATTATATTGTAGAAGATATGGTAAAAGGGTATGTAAAAGCCCATAAAGATCTGATCAAACGTTCAGAAGCAAATGATCGCGTTGTCCAGTATGTAAACGCTCCTGTAGAAGGCAAAGTTGGTCTTGTAACAGGTGGTGGATCAGGACATGAACCTGCGTTTCTTGGCTATGTCGGAAAGAATATGATGGATGCAGTAGCAGTAGGTGAGATTTTCTCCTCACCTTCTGCTCAAGCATTTTATGACGCTTTTATGTCAGTAGATTCCGGGCAGGGAGTTGCATGTTTATTTGGTAACTATGCCGGGGATAATATGAATGTAAAGATGGCGATCCGCAAAGCAAAGAAACAGGGTGTAACTGTAAAATATGTAGTAGCAACTGATGACGTTGCATCTTCTCCAAAAGAGACAAAAGAAAAACGTCATGGTATTGCCGGTGGTGTGTTCATGTGGAAGATCGGAGGAGCAAAAGCTGCTTTAGGTGGAACACTGGATGAAGTCATTGACGTAGCACAGAAAACCGTAGACAATACAAGAAGTATCTGTGTCGGATTAAGTCCATGTGCAATTCCGGCAGTTGGACATCCAAACTTCCAGATTGAAGATGGAAAGATGGAATTTGGAATCGGACATCATGGAGAACCAGGTATTAATGTCCAGGATTTAAAACCAGCAAAAGACATTGCAAGACAGATGGCTAAGGCAGTCATTGATGATATGGAACCAGAAGAAGGTTCAGAGGTTGCAGTTTTAATGTCTGGATTAGGAGCTACTCCAGTTATGGAACTTTACGTTCTATATGATGAAGTAGAAGAATACCTGAAAGAACAGGGATTGTCAGTTTACAAAGTATTTATTGGAGATTATGTAACATCTCTTGATATGAACGGAGCAGCATTGACTGTCCTTAAATTAGATGATGAATTAAAAGAATTGCTTGATTACGAGGCAAAATCTCCAGGAATTGAAGTGTAAACTTATTAAAGTAATAGACTTGATGAAAGAGGTGCACCATTGTATTTAGATGAAAGAGGTTATACAGTTCTTAAAACGATTGTGAATAATCCCGCGATCACGGGTAAGGAAGTGGAAGCGTCTTTACAGCTATCCAGAAAGCAGCTAAGCTATACGATCGAGAAGATCAATGATTATCTGCAGGACAATGGAATGCCAAAGATCGAGCGGTTAAGGACTGGAAAATTTATCATACCAGTTGCTGTCATTGAACAATATCAGACAGAAGAGATCACTGGAAATGGAACAACGTATATTTATACGGATAAAGAACGTGGACTTTTAATTTTTCTGATGCTTCTTTGTGTACGCGAAGAACTATCAATTTATCATTTCACATCAAAATTAGAAATCAGTAAAAATACATTTCTAACAGATCTTAAGAAAGTGGAACAAAGATTAGAAGAATATCATTTGGAAGTATCATACAGCCGGCAGGAAGGATATCACTTAGTCGGCAGTGAATATGCAAAACGAGAGATGATGATCACATCGATCCGTGGAATCTTAAAGATTCCAAGAGGAAAAGAGACGATCATGGATATCTGTCAGATCAGTGAAGAGATGATGGAGCAGGTGGAAAAACAGATTTCAATGATCGAGGAACGTCTGCAAGTTCGTTTTACAGATGAGAGACTGAAAGAACTTCCTTTGATCATGTGTTTGATCATTATCAGAACACAGAAGGGAAGGATTCTTCGGGAGCTTCCAGAGACATTTCAACATATTGCCGGTACAAAAGAGTATTCTGTGATGCTCGAGTTTGCAAAAGAATACGGAATTACCTGGCAGACAGAAAAATTATTTTTGACAGCTCAGATTCAGATTTCTAATTTCCATACACTGCAGACGAGAGATTCTGCACAGGAAGAAGAGTTGATGAAAGCTTCTGAAGAAGTGATCGTTAATTTTGAGAATCTGATCTGTGTAACGATTAACGAGAGAGAAACCTTGCTAGAAGCATTGTTTCAGCACATCAAACCAGCATTTTATCGCATGAAGTACCATTATCATATCGAACAAAGTATTTTAGATATGGTCCTCCCACAATACGCATCACTTCATGCAGTCGTTCGTAAATCCATCGGACCGGTAGAAAAATTATTAGGAGTTGAAGTTCCAGATGAGGAGCTTGTATATATCACAGCACTGTTTGGGGCATGGCTTCGAAGAGAAGGAATTCTTGAAATCGCACCGGACCAGAAGAAACGAGCCGTTGTAGTATGTGCGAATGGAATCTCAGTATCTAATTTCTTATATTTTACATTGAAGGAATTATTTCCAGAGATTGAGTTCATTGCATGTCTGTCAATGAGAGATTTTGCATCCTATGATGAAACAAAGTTTGACCTCGTATTTACGATGGTAAGACTTGAGACGACAAAGACACAGTTTGTTGTGAAGCCATTTCTGGATGAAGTATCTAAGACTAAATTCAGAGAAAAAGTCATGGGAGAATTAGTCGGAATCGTACCTCACAAATTAGATGTTTCTACCTTATTAAATATTGTTCGCAAATATGCAGATATTATAGATGAGGAAGCATTAAAGAGAGAATTTGCAGTAGCATTGAATCCGGAGATTGAAGATGAGAAATCAAACAATGTAAGGACAAGATTTCAAATTGGATTAAAAGATGTTTTAGTAGAAGAAACGATTCAGGTATTAGATCATACACTTCTTTGGGAAGATGCGATTCGTACAGTGGGCAGACCGCTTGTAACACGCGGTGATGTCACAGAAGGGTATGTACAGAAAGCAATTGATAATATCAAGGCAGATAAACCATTTATTATGATCGCAGACGGAGTGATCATTGCACACGCTGGAGTCGATGATGGAGCAAACAGAGTATGTTTATCATTACTTACCATGCCAGAGAGAACAGACGTGTGTGGATATATGCAGGCAGATGTTGTCATTATGATCGGGACACCAGATCCTACAAAACATCTGGAGATGTTAGAGCAGTTAAATCACATAATAGAAGATAAAAAAAGCTTGCAGCTTTTAAAGAAGGCAAAAGAGCCAAAAGATATCATTAAATTAATTCAAAAACAGGAAAAGGAGAAGTAGAGATGTTAGAATCATTAAAAAAAGACGTTGTAGCTATGGCAAAACGTGCTCAGAAAGAAGGATTATGTAAACATTTATCTGGAAACTTAAGTGCAAGAGATCCAGAAACAGGATATGTAGTAATCACACCAACACAGGTAGATAGAGAATTATTAACAGCAAGAGATATGGTTGTTCTTGATCTTGATGCAAACGTTATCGAAAACGAATCAGGACTTCGCCCAACAAGTGAATCTTTAATGCATCTTCAGATCTATAAAACAAGACCAGACGTAAATGCTGTATGTCATACACATTCTATGTATGCAACAACATTCGCTGTATTAAATAAACCAATTCCAGCTGTTGTATACGAAATCGCTAACTTAGGTGTAACAAAATCAAGAATTCCAGTTGCTCCTTATGGACGTCCAGGAACAACAGATCTGTCTGACAGTGTTATCGAACCAGTTCAGGAAGCAGACGTATTCTTATTACAGGGACATGGAGCAGTAGCTGTATCTCAGGGTAACATCTATGATGCATACTTAAGAGCTGCTTATATCGAAGAATTAGCTCAGTTATACTACAATGCACTTTGTGCAGGACAGGGTGAAGAACCATACTTCTTCCCACCAGAAGAATTACAGAAATGGGAATATCCATCTCAGATCAAATTCCCTAACAAATAATCGCTTACATAGAAGAAGGAGAGTATGCAATGAAGAAAATTATCAACCAGCCAGATAATTATATCAAAGAAATGTTAGAAGGAATCTACATCGCACATAAAGATGATCTTACATGTGTAGATGGTGACTTACAGGTTCTTGTATCTAAACATAAAAAAGAAGGAAAAGTAGGTATCGTCACAGGTGGTGGATCAGGACATCTTCCATTATTCTTGGGATATGTAGGAAAAGGTATGATCGATGGATGTGCAGTTGGTGATGTATTCCAGTCTCCAAGTGTAGATCAGGCAATCGCTTTAACAAGAGATGCAGACCAGGGTGCCGGAGTATTATATATCTACGGTAATTATAATGGAGATATCTTCACATTCCGTCCAGCAGCTGATGAAGTTGAGATGGAAGACGATATCGAAACAGCAGAAGTTTTAGGAGCAGACGATGTTGCTTCAGCAGGACCATCTGCACCAGGAGAAAAGAGCACACGTCGTGGTGTTGCAGGAATCTTCTTCGTATACAAATGTGCAGGAGCTGCAGCAGACAAGATGCTTTCTTTAGAAGAAGTAAAACGTGTTGCAGATAAAGCAAACAACAACGTTCGTACAATGGGTGTAGCTTTAACACCATGTACAGTGCCAAGAGTTGGTAAACCAAGTTTCGAAATCGAAGATGACGAAATGGAAATTGGAATGGGAATCCATGGAGAACCAGGAATCCGCCGTGGTAAATTAGAGCCAGCTGATCAGATCGTTGATGAAATGTTAGAGAAGATCGTAGCAGACCTTCCATATGAAAAAGGTGATGAAGTTGCAGTACTTGTAAATGGTCTTGGAGCTACTCCATTAGATGAACAGTATATTGTAACACGTCGCATCAATCAGGTTCTTGAAGAAAAAGGAATCAGCGTATACAAATACTATGTGGGAGAATATGCAACAGCGATTGAAATGGCTGGATTCTCAATCTCATTATTAAAACTTGATGATGAATTAAAAGAATATATCGACCATCCAGTTGATACACCATTCTTCAAACAGGTTTAGGAGGCGTTTTAGTATGGAAACATCTTACTTAATCAAATTATTAAAAGAGATCAGCAACATTATGGCTGAGAATAAAGATAAGCTGATCGAGATGGACGGAATCGTTGGTGATGGAGACTTAGGTCTTACAATGTCCGATGGATTCAAAGCAGCATACGATGCAGTATCTGACGGAGCAATCGCTGATGCAGGAAAACTGTTATTTGCAGCAGGAAAAGCAATGGCGAATAAAGTTCCTTCAACAATGGGATCTTTAATGGCAACTGGTTTAAAACAGGCTGGAAAAGATCTGAAAGGAAAAGAAACATTAGAAGATGCTGATGTAGTACAGATCTTTGCTTCTTACGAAGCGGGAGTTGCGAAATTAGGTGGAGCAAAGGTTGGAGATAAGACATTCCTTGATGGCCTTCATCCAGCAGTAGAAAGCTTACAGTCTTCTTTAGCAGCAGGAGAATCTTTGGCAGATATGGCAGGAAAAGCCGCTGATGCAGCAGAAGAAGGATTCAAAGCTACTACAACAATGTTAGCAGTTCACGGACGTGCTGCAACAAGAGGAGAAGCATCCAGAAGTCTGGAAGATCCAGGAGCTAAAGTAGCATCTCTGATCATGCAGGCATTTGCAAAAAGTTTATAATCACTTATAAAATATATAAGTAAGAAAAACAGCACATTGTAATAGAAATATTATGATGTGCTGAATTTTTACAATGTTTTATTGTATAAATACAAAAACAAAAGCTGATACAGGAGGATATAGCATGTTAAATTTTCAGTATTACACACCAACAAAAGTAGTCTTTGGGAAAGATGCAGAACTTAAAGTTGGATCATTAGTGAAGGCAGAGGAATGTAAGAAAGTCCTTGTCCATTACGGAGGACAGAGCGCAAAAAGATCTGGGCTTTTAGACAGAGTCTGTGAAGCATTAAAGGATTTTGATATTGATTATGTAACACTTGGTGGTGTTGTGCCGAATCCACATTTATCAAAAGTATATGAAGGAATCGAATTGTGTAAAAAAGAAGGCGTAGACTTCATTCTCGCGGTAGGTGGAGGAAGTGTTATTGACTCTTGTAAAGCAATTGCTTATGGACTTGGAAATCCAGATGTTGATGTATGGGATCTGTTTACGGGAAAGGCAACACCTAAGACATGTTATCCATTAGGAAGTGTCTTAACGATCGCAGCAGCAGGAAGCGAGATGAGTAATTCTTGCGTTATCACAAATGAAGAAGGCTGGTACAAGAAGGCACTGGATACAGATCTTGCAAGACCTAAATTTGCGATCATGAATCCTGAGATTACATATACATTACCAGATTACCAGACACAGTGCGGATGTGCGGATATCATGATGCATACAATGGAACGTTATTTTGTACTGGAAGATACGATGGAGATCACAGACAAGATTGCACAGGACGTTATGAAAAACGTTATGAAATACGCAAAGATTCTCAAAAAAGATCCAAAGAATTATGAAGCGAGAGCTGAGATCATGTGGTGCGGTTCTCTGTCACATAACGGACTGACAGGATGCGGAACCTGTGGAGGAGACTGGGCAACACATCTGATCGAACATGAATTAGGTGGAATGTTTGATGTAGCTCATGGAGCAGGACTTGCAGCAGTATGGGGAAGCTGGGCAAGATACGTTATGGATGAGAAACCAGAACGATTCGCACAGTTTGCAGTGAATGTTATGGGTGTTGAAGAAGGCGAAGATGTCAAAGCAACAGCAATCAAAGGAATTGAAGCTGTGGAAGACTTCTACAGAGAGATTGAAATGCCAACAAACTTAAAAGAACTTGGAATCGATCCAACCGATGAGCAGATCAAAGATATGGCAATGAAAGCAACCAATGATGATACACAGCAGCTTGGAGCATTTAAGAAATTATCAGCAAAAGATCTGGTGGCAATTTATACGGCAGCTAAATAAATTTACCAGAAAATAAAATTATATATTAACAAAAGAGAACCATGTATCTATAATATTAAAAAAGGACTTCCTGAATACAAGAGAGAATGTAATCAGGAAGTCCTTTTGTTATTTAATATGCAGCCATCTCTTCGACAGCCTGTTTTTCAATAATCGTTGTCAGATGTTCATTAAATAAAGCTTTCGTTGCATAAGTGTTTGGCAGACGTTTGCAATATTCTGAGAGGATCAGGTGAATCTCATCCATGATCTCACTGTTTGGTGAATCGTCAAGCGCCGTCAATGAAAGATAATAACACTGATTGTCAGGATCTTTATATAAAGTACTTGAAACATTGTAATCACTTAACAGCTTTGATGCAAAAGCGACATCATCAAGAGAGGTAAAAGCAAAAATACCAACTCCTGTATCAGAAAGAGCATGTTTCATGTCATTACTGATATCAGATGACATTGCAGATTTGCCAAGTCCGGAAAGAAAATCCGGAAGATCAGCTAAGATATCATCGTCAGAATCTGTCATTGGTCCGCCAAGCAGACCTTTTGGTAACTTTTTATAATGTTCACGGAAATCCTCTGGGTTATCCACTCTTGTGATCACAAGGATCAGACATTCTTTGGATACAGGAATTGCTTCTACCATCAAAGGATTATCCTCATTCGTCTCAAAACCAAGTTCAGTAGCAGCCTTGTTCATTAATTCCCGGAACAGACCTTTTGCCTTCTCAGAACCAAAGGCAAGTTCACTTAACAGAGTTTCCTTTCCTTCTAAGTCTTCTTTATTTAAAGTACATCGGATTTGATTATCACTGATACGTTCTATTTTCATAATCATCACTCCTTTACTACTTTGATGTTATTATAGTATTACTTTTGCGGTGTGTAAAGCTTTTTCAAGAAATTTACAATTTTATCCATAAATGACTTGAAATAATTTCCAGTTATGTATATAATTACATTATGTCGCGACAAAACTTACATTTGGAGACAGTGCGGAATTTTTATATACCACAAGTAACACTGAACGATGTAAGCGATCATCTTTTTAGAATTCAGGAGGATGATCGAACATGTAAGTAACAATTTAACATCTGCTTATGATGATTGGAGGGCAGGAATGACGAGTCATGATGAATTATCTTATTACCTGTCACAGGGACTGGCAATCCGTGTGGACGGCATTACGATCAGTGATGTAAATCTGGAACATATAAATCTAATACTCAATGAAGATGATTCTTACATGAAAGAGTATGTCAACGATCAGGAAGGAGAGATATACGCCATAGAGTATCAGAAAATTAAAGAATAATATAATTATGCAAAGAGCATATAAGAGCCGGGATCATGAATTCCCGGCTCTTAACTTTACAGGAAAGTTCTATAAAGTTAAAAAGCCCTCCGGTCAGTATCCATTCTTCAATTCCTTCCATCCAGATAATTTTTAAGTCCCTGATAAATACATTGAGCAGCCTTCTTCTGATAAGAAGAACTCTGCAGCAGTTTCAGTTCCTCTGGATTTGATAAAAAACCACACTCAACAATGACGATCGGATAAGGATTGTCACGAAACAGATAGTACTCAGCATTCGACTTTGCCTGCCGATGATTGCTGGAATCAAGCCCCTGAATCAAAGCATCCTGTATAGAATCCGCAAGCAATTTTGACTTTTCAGACCCCTGTGGATAGAAAACCTGTGCTCCATGAACATCACTGCTTGGATAACTATTCTGATGAATACTGATCACAGCCGAAGGATCATTTTCAAAAATAATCTGCTTACGATTTGCAAGATCACTACGTTTTTGATTATCTTTTGAATCCGCAAGATTATAATCCCCATTTCGAGTCATATATACTTTAAAATTGTTCTTTTCAAGAACTTTCTGCAATTTTAAAGCAAGAGAAAGATTAATATCCTTTTCCAAAATATCAGGATCCCCCACCTTCCCAGGATCAGAACCACCATGCCCGGCATCAATACAGATCACATTTTGGTTTTTGACAGTCTGTGCAACAAAGATAGGGAATGTAATAGAAGAAACAGACAATAAGACAACAATCAGGAGAATACCCCAGAAGAGGAAACGGTTTTGGGTGTTCATGATAGATCCCCTTTCTTTCTAGTATATGAAGAAAAGAAGTAGAAATTCTCATATACAATCCCCACGACTACCTTTCAAATCAAAATTTTACAAAGAATCAATTCCATGCTATAATTAATCCAAATGGCTATATTTAATCACACCCTAAACGATTAAAAGTCAGGAGATACAAAAAATGGAAACAAAACTTATACAAATTAGCAATATCAAAGACTCATCAAAGGACATGGAAGAAGCCGCTGCTCTCATAAGAGAGGGTGAGCTTGTAGCGTTTCCGACAGAGACAGTATATGGTCTTGGAGGGAATGGTCTGCTTCCTGATGCGGCGCATAAGATATATGCAGCGAAGGGAAGACCTTCTGATAATCCTTTGATTCTTCATGTATGTGATATGAAGATGGTGGAGTCTTTAGTAAAAGAGATTCCAGATAACGCAAGACGTGCAATGGAACATTTCTGGCCGGGTCCTATGACGGTGATCCTGCAGAAAGCGGATCAGGTACCGGATTGTGTGACAGGAGGGCTTGAGACTGTGGCGATTCGTATGCCGGATCATCCGGTGGCGCTTGAGTTGATCAGAAGATCAGGAGTGCCGATTGCGGCACCAAGTGCGAATACGTCTGGAAGACCTAGTCCGACAAAGGCGGAACATGTGATGGAAGATCTTCATGGAAAGATTCCGATGATCTTAGATGGAGGAGCTGTTTTGGTAGGAGTAGAATCAACGATCATTGATTTTACAGATACAGTGCCAGTAATCTTAAGACCAGGATGGATCACGAAGGAGACCATGGAAGATTTTCTTGGATGTGAAGTACTGATGAATACATCCCTAAAAGCAAGTGACCACGGAGTGCCAAGAGCTCCAGGAATGAAGTACAAACATTATGCGCCAAAGGCACAGATGGTACTTGTTCTTGGTGATGATCAGGCCAAAGTTGTAGAGCATATCAATCAGCTTGCAAAAGAGCAGAGAGAGCAGGGAAAGAAGATTGGTATCATTGCATCTGATGAGACGAAAGATCTATATCAGGCAGATGAAGTTGTTTCTGTTGGAGAGAGAGCACATCTTGAGACAGTGACAGCACATTTATATGATGTATTGAGAGAATTTGACCATAAGGATGTAGATATGATCTATTCCGAAGGATTTGAAGGTGAACCTTTGAGTGAAGCGATCATGAACCGTATGGTGAAAGCAGCAGGACATGAAATCCTCCGTATTTAAAGAAGGAGAATATTTTGAAGAAAATAATAATGGTAAGTACGAATAATACGTGCCGAAGCTTTATTGCGGAGTCACTGCTTCGCCAGTATCTTTTGGATGCACACCAGAAGAATGTGGAAGTGATCTCAAGAGGTTTAGTCGTATTATTCCCAGAACCGGTCCATGTCAAGGCAGCAGACATGGTAATACACAAGTGTGGAATAGAAAGCCTTGATTTTCAATCGGCACAGCTTACACAGGAAGAAGTAGAAGCAAGCGATCTGATCTTAACCATGACAGAAGAGCAGAAAGAGAAGATCCTAGAAGAATATCATGGATATAAAGAGATTGCGACACTGAATGAATATGCCAGAGTGGAAGGTGCGATCATCGATCCTTACGGCATGGAAGATGACGACTACGAGCGCTGTTTTGATCAGATTGCTCGTTTAGTTAAGAAAATATGGGAAGAAAGATTAGGAGGAAACGAAATGATAGGTATTGGTAGTGATCACGGTGGATATGCATTAAAACAGGCAGTCATCAAGCATCTGGAAGACAAAGGATATGCAGTAAAGGATTATGGATGTTATTCTGAAGAATCCTGTGATTATCCTGTTTATGCAAAAGCAGTTGCAAATGCAGTTAAAGACGGAGAAGTAAAACAGGGTATCTTAATCTGTGGAACAGGAATCGGAATTTCTATCACAGCAAACAAGATTCCAGGAATCCGTGCAGCACTTTGCAGTGACACATTCAGCGCACATGCAACAAGAGAACATAACGATGCAAACATTCTTGCAATGGGAGCACGTGTTGTCGGAGAAGGATTAGCACTTGATATCGTTGATACATTCCTTGAGACAGAATTCTCAAATGATGAGAGACATATTCGTCGTATCAACCAGATTGAAGACTAAGACTTATAGAAAGATTATATAGACGTTATATAAATAAGGAAGATATGCAGATGAGAAATGGATAAAATTCATCGTCTGCATGTCTTTTTTTATGTACAAAAACCTTATAAATTTCAAGAAAAACTCATAAAAAACAGAAAAAATTTATCAAATCTTAACACGAAAAAAACTGACCAACTCTCATTTCTATATACCGCAAACCCTCATGTTTTGGTGCTTTTTACTAAATTTCGACATGCTTCTTTGTAAGTATTAAACAAAAAACAAACACAATCTTAACGCAAAAAGAATTGACAAATAAAAATTAGAGGCATAAAATAACTTCCAGAACAAGGGTGTTTACAAGATATAGCGTAGACACTCTTTTACTTTTGCAGAAATTAACCCTTGGATTTCTGCAGAAGAATAAAATTAAAGAAGGTGAGGAGAAAATGGGTTCATTGGGAGATTATCTGATGGAAGAGCTCTCACTTAAGACAAGCTTTACGATCCCCATCGGCGGAGGTATTCCAGTACCGCAGTCAGCCGTAACAACATGGGTGATCATGGCGATCGTAGTGTTGCTCTGCATCATATTCGTACGGAACCTGAAAGTCATACCAGAAGGACCGCAGGTTTATGTGGAAGCCTTAGTCGGTTTCATCTATAACTTCATCGGTGGTCTGGTCGGCAAAAAAGGGAAACGTTACATACCGTTTCTTGGAACAATTCTGATCTATCTTGCGTGTGCAAATATTTCGGGATTTTTCAGAGCGAAACCGCCAACGAAAGATCTGAATGTTACCGCAGGATTAGCGATCATCAGTTTGTTTTTGATCATATATTCTGGAATCCACGAAAAAGGATTGAAAGGATATATACACAGTTATGTGGAACCTATGCCAATGATGGCGGCCATTAACATCCTTGAATTATTTACAAGACCGTTATCACTGTGTATGCGACTTTTTGGAAATGTCTTAGGAGCATTCGTTTTAATGGAACTGATCACACATATCGCACCAGCGATCGTGCCATTGCCATTTAGCTGCTACTTCGACTTTTTCGATGGATTGTTGCAGGCATATGTATTTGTATTATTAACATCACTGTTTATCAGTGAATCAATTGAGTAAAAATGTATCAATAACAGATACACAAAATTAAATTTTATTTAAAAGTAAAAGGAGATTAGAATTATGGGATTAGCAGCTATTGGAGCAGGAATTGCAGTATTAACAGGTTTAGGAGCAGGTATTGGTATCGGTGTTGCAACAAACGGAGCACTTGGAGCAATCGCAAGACAGCCAGAAGAAGCTGGAAATATCAATAAAACATTATTACTTGGTTGTGCATTAGCCGAAGCTACATCAATTTATGGATTAGTTGTTGCGATTCTGTTAATTGTAATGAAATAGAAGTAGGAGGCGGAAGATATGTTTCTGAAATTAGACTGGGGCATTATCTGGCCGATCGTCAACATTGTCGTATTTTATCTGTTGCTTAGAAAATTCTTATTTGGTCCAGTCAGTGAGATCATGGAGAAGAGAAAAAAAATGATCTCAAGCGACTTAAATGAAGCAGCACAGACGAAAGCTGAAGCAGAAGAGATCAAACAGGAATATGAGAAAAACCTTGCACAGGCAAAGGATGAGGCAGGACAGATCGTTTCCGACGCAAGAGCAAGAGCTAAGAATGAATACCAGAACAAGATGGATCAGACAAAAGAAGAGATTGCTCTTATGAAAGAAAATGCCCGTAAAGATATTGAAGCTGAGAAACAGAAGACGATCGCAGGTCTTCAGACAGAGATCGCAGGAATCGCACTTATGGCAGCTTCGAAAGTTGTGGAAAAAGAAGCAAATGACAAAGGCAATGAAAAGCTTTTAGATGATTTCCTGAAAGAGGCAGGTGTCTAGCATATGAAGAGAATTTCCATGACGTATGGACAGGTATTGTTTGAACTTGGGATCAAAAAAGAAAGTTTACAAAAAGCGCAGGACATGCTTCATGAAAATGAAGAGCTTTTAAGCGCATTAGAGAATCCAACGATCACAAAAAAAGAAAAAGAAAATGTGGTTGAGAAGTTATTTTCTGATGATATCAAAAGTTTCTTAAAAGTTGTATGTGACAATGATGATATCGCTTGTTTTGACGAGGCAGTTGAGTATTACGATGAATTAAAACGCAAGACAGATAAGATCATCAAGGCAGAGTTTGATTATGTGACAATGCCAAAAGACGAACAGCTTGAGCGAATCAAACAGTACCTTATGAAACAGTATCAGGCAGATGAAGTTGATCTTACTTTAAAAGAAGATAAAGATTTAATCGGTGGTTTCGTACTGAAAGTCGGAGATCACGTTTATGATAACAGCCTGAGTGGTAAAATGAGAAAATTACAGCAGAAACTTACATGGAGGTGAGAATCAGGTGAGCAGTATCAATCCAGAAACAGTCGTTTCTGTATTAAAAGATCAAATTGAAAACTATGACCAGAAAACTGAGGTCAAAGAAGAAGGAAGAATCATTCAGATCGCAGACGGTATTGCAACAGTCTATGGTATGGACCAGGCAATGTATGGAGAACTTGTTATCTTTGAAACAGGTGTCCATGGACTTGTACTGAATGTTGAAAGAAACTGTATCGGTTGTGTTTTACTTGGTTCCGATCATGGATTAATGGAAGGATCTAAAGTAGCAAGAACCGGTGTACAGGCAGATATCCCGGTTGGAGATGCTATGATCGGACGTGTCGTTAACGCGATCGGAGAACCAATCGATGGAAAAGGTGAGATTAAAACTGACGAGAGAAGACCAATCGAACATGAGGCAGCAGGAGTTATCGATAGAAAATCCGTTGACCAGCCATTACAGACAGGTATCTTGGCAATCGACTCTATGTTCCCAATCGGACGTGGACAGCGTGAGTTAATTATCGGTGACCGTCAGACAGGTAAGACATCTATCGCAGTTGATACGATCTTAAATCAGAAGGGACAGGATGTCATCTGTATTTATGTAGCGATCGGACAGAAAGCATCAACAGTATCACAGATCGTAACAACATTAAGCAAACATGGTGCAATGGATTACTCCATCGTTGTATCAGCATCTGCAAGTGATCTTGCATCCTTACAGTACATCGCACCATATGCAGGAACAGCGATCGCAGAACATTTTATGCATCAGGGAAAAGACGTTCTGATCGTATATGATGATCTGTCTAAGCATGCCGTTGCTTATCGTGCAATTTCCTTACTGCTGGACCGTCCACCTGGACGTGAAGCTTACCCTGGAGATGTATTCTACTTACATTCAAGATTACTGGAACGTTCATGCCGTTTAAGTGATGAACTTGGTGGTGGATCTATCACAGCACTTCCAATCATCGAAACACAGGCAGGAGACGTGTCCGCGTACATCCCTACAAACGTAATCTCTATCACAGATGGACAGATCTTCCTTGAAAGTGAGTTATTCTTCTCCGGTGTAAGACCAGCGGTCAATGTCGGACTTTCCGTATCACGTGTTGGTGGAGCAGCCCAGACAAAGATCATGAAGAAAGTAGCCGGAAACCTTCGTATCGATCTTGCTCAGTACCGAGAACTTGAAGTATTTACACAGTTTAGTTCAGACCTTGACGAAGGAACAAAAGCAACATTAAATTATGGATCTCATCTGATCGAACTGTTAAAACAGCCACTTTACCATCCAATGGCATTACATAAACAGATCTTACTTCTGTTTGCAGCAGGCCATAAGATGTTAAATGATATTCCACTCAAAGAATTAAAGGCAGAGACAGAAGAGATGACAGCATTCTTTGAACAGAAATATCCAGAGACAGTTAAGAAGATCGATGAAGGCAAAGTTTTAACAGACGACATTGCAAAAGAGATCCAAGAGGCGATAGAAGCCTATTTAAAGTAGGTGATCACTATGGCAAATATCAGAGAAATTAAAACAAGGATGAACAGTATCGAAGATACATTAAAGATCACAAATGCGATGTATCTGATCTCATCTTCCAAATTAAAGAAAGCAAGAAAGCAGTTAGATGCCACAACTCCATACTTTGAAATGCTTCAGGCATCTCTGCTTGATATCATGGCACATACGCCGGATCTGCAGCATATTTTCTTAAATAAAAGAAAGAAAGAGAATCCGAAAAAAGGATATCTTGTCATGACTGCAGACCGCGGACTTGCCGGAGCTTACAATCATAACATTCAGAAAATGGCAGAAGAGAACATTCATGAAGATGGCAAACTGTTCGTTATCGGATATATGGGACGTAATTACTTCGGAAGAAGAAATGCAGCCCAGATGGACGAAGATTTCTTCTATACAACACAGGATCCTACGATCTACCGTGCAAGAAGAATTGCAGAAAAACTGATCGAGGAATATGTATCAGGAGAACTTGATGAAGTCTATATTATTTACACAAAGATGATCACATCCATTACCTCAGAACCAAAGATGATCCGTGTGTTACCATTAAATCCAGATCAATATGAGTTCGCAGGCAAAGGAAAACGATCACATATGACAGAATTTCAGCCATCCGTAAAGGCGGTACTTGACCGTCTGGCACCAAACTATATCAAAGGACTTGTCTATGGTGCGATGGTAGAATCATTTTCCAGTGAATTAAACGCCAGAATGATGGCGATGGAAGGTGCAAGCAAGAGTGCGAGAGAAATGATAAGATCACTGGGACTTATGTATAACCGTGCCCGTCAGGCAGCGATCACTCAGGAGATCACTGAGGTATGCGCCGGAGCCAAATCATTAAAGAAAGAGTAACAGTGAAGGAAGGGAAATAAAATGGAAAAAGGAAAAATCGTACAGATTCTTGGTCCAGTAATCGACGTAGAATTTGAAACTGAACAGCTCCCTTTGATTCATGACGCCTTGACCGTTGTTAATAAAGGAAAAGAAGTTGTTATGGAAGTAGAACAGCATATGGGTAATCGTACTGTACGCTGTATCTTATTAGCAGCCAGTGAAGGACTTCACAAAGGAATGGAAGTCACAGCAACTGGCGGACCAATTAAAGTTCCAGTTGGAAAACAGACACTAGGACGTATGTTTAACGTACTAGGAGAAGCAATCGATAAAGGTGAGCCTGTTGAGACAGAAGAAAAATGGGCAATCCATCGTGAACCACCTAAATTTGAAGACCAGAGCCCTGTTGTAGAAATGTTTGAGACAGGTATCAAAGTCATCGACCTTTTAGCACCATATGCAAAAGGTGGTAAGATCGGTCTGTTCGGTGGTGCCGGAGTTGGTAAGACAGTCTTAATTCAGGAATTAATTCATAATATCGCAACAGAACATGGTGGATATTCCATCTTCACAGGTGTAGGGGAACGTTCAAGAGAAGGAAATGACCTCTGGAATGAAATGACAGAATCCGGAGTTATCAAAAATACAGCCTTAGTGTTTGGACAGATGAACGAGCCACCTGGATCTCGTATGAGAGTTGCACAGACAGGACTTACAATGGCAGAATATTTCCGTGATCAGGAAAAACAGAACGTGTTATTATTCATCGATAACATTTTCCGTTATGTACAGGCAGGATCAGAGGTATCCGCATTACTTGGACGTATGCCATCTGCCGTAGGTTACCAGCCAACACTGGCAAATGAAGTCGGTGCCTTACAGGAACGTATCACATCCACAAAGAACGGATCTATCACATCCGTACAGGCAGTATACGTGCCAGCCGATGACTTAACAGACCCAGCACCAGCAACAACATTTGCCCATCTGGATGCAACAACTGTATTATCAAGAGCAATTTCTGAACAGGGTATCTACCCAGCTGTAGATCCACTAGAATCAAGCTCACGTATCCTAGAGCCAGACATCGTTGGAGAAGAACATTACGAAGTCGCAAGACGTGTAGAAGAAGCACTTCAGAGATACAAAGAATTACAGGATATCATCGCAATCCTTGGTATGGAAGAATTAGATGAAGAAGACAAGATCACAGTATACCGTGCAAGAAAGATTCAGAAATTCTTATCCCAGCCATTTAACGTAGCAGAAACATTTACAGGAATCCCTGGTAAATACGTTCCTGTCAAGGAAACAATCCGCGGATTTAAAGCAATCTTAGATGGAGAGATGGATGACTATCCAGAACAGGCCTTCTTAATGGTCGGAACAATTGATGATGTAAAGGAAAAGGCAAAAGAGGTGATGTAAATGGCAGAAACCTTTTATTTTGAGATCATTGCCAGTGACAAAAAGTTCTACAGCGGAGCCTGTGAACATGTCATTTTCCCAGCAGTGGACGGACTTTACGGAGTGTTAGCCAACCATGAAGATACAGTAACCGCTGTTGTCGCAGGAGAACTTCGTTTTAAAGTCGATGGGGAATGGAGAGTCTGCGTCGTCGGAGAAGGATTCGCAGATGTCACCAGAGATTTCGTGGTTATCGTGGTTGATACCGTGGAACGCCCAGAAGATATCGACATCATCCGTGCAAGAGAAGCCAAAACAAGAGCCGAAGAACGACTCAAACAAAAACAGAGCCGTCTGCAGTATTATCACACGCAGGCAGCCTTATCACGTGCGATGGCACGACTGAAAGTTACATCAAAGTATGTAAAGAAATAACATCTGATTCAAAAATAAATATAGCTAAAAGAAGAAAGATCCTCATTCTGATTTTGCAGAGTGGTGGTCTTTTTCTTTTTATATCTATGATTTTATGAAATATAAATTCAAAGTGAAATTTTATTTGAAAAATGATATGATGATAATATCATATTAGGAGGAAATACAATGTTTGTAGAAGAACGGCATCAGGAAATATTACGTTTATTAGAAGAAAATGAAAAAGTAAAAGTCAAAGATTTAAGCAAAAGATTTGAAGTGACAGAAGACTGCATTCGTAAAGATCTGGCAAGCATGGAATCAAAAAATCTCTTAAAGAGAACTTATGGCGGGGCAGTGCTTCGTGATACACTCCATCCAGGACATAATAATATCGTATCAACAAGAAAAAACAAGAACATAAAAGAAAAACAAAAGATTGCCAAGAAAGCAGTGGAATTGATTCACAATGGAAATATGATCTTTCTTGATACATCGACAACGAACATCGAACTTGCCAGAGAGATCATAGAACGAGATATGAATGTTACAGTTGTAACCTGCATGCTTGATATTGCAGAATTATTTACAACAACAAAGAATGTCAAATTTATTTTGCTTGGCGGTGAATTTAATCGCAGCCAGAACGGTTTTTTAGGGGAACTGACAAGACAGATGATGGAAAATTTCCGATTTGATATTTGCTTTATGGGTGTTGTTGGTGCAGATCTTTCCAATAATGTGATCACGACCTATGTTCCTGAGGATGGAATCATGAAACATGATGCGGTGCAAAAAAGCAGTCAGTGTTATCTTGTGATGGAAAGCAGTAAGTTTGATTTTAAAGCAAATTATGTATATGCGACATTTGATGATGTAGAAGGCGTGATCTGTGAGAGGGAACTTCTAGAGGAAATCAAGAAAAGACTAGAAGAACATCAGACAAAGATTATATAGAAGAAGCAGAGTGAAGAATTGTTTTTTATTCTTTGCTCTTTTTTTAGAATTCTTTATAAAAAAGCATTGAAAAACAATAAAAACTAAGATATAATGATAAAAAATAATAAATGAGAGAAAAATAGAAAGGACAAATTCTATGGATGGATTATATCAGACACAACGAATCAAAGATTTAAAAGATAAGATGCTGTCAGAGCCAAGATACGCATCAATCGAACAGGCACTGATCATCACAAAGACCTATCAGGAAAATGAAGACGATCCAAGAATTATCCAGAGAGCAAAAGCATTAAAAGCAGCTTTGGAACAGATGGAGATTCGTGTAGAGAAAGAAGAACTGATCGTTGGAAACCGTACTGCAGGAGTCCGCTACGGAGTTGTGTTCCCAGAGAGCGGAAGCACATGGGTAGATAGAGAATTTGAGACACTTCCAACAAGACCACAGGATCGTTTTAATGTTCATGAAGAAGATATCAAGACATTTAGAGAAGTGATCAAACCATATTGGGAAGGAAAATCCTTAGAAGATGTCCTTGCCAAGAGATACGGAAAAGAGATCGATGAGATTGCCAAAGTCGTAAAGATCAACCAGAAAGACCATGCACAGGGACATATCTGTCCAAACTGTGTCAAATGGCTGAAGATGGGACCTCAGGGATTATACGAACAGGCAGAGGAAAAATTAAAGACTTGTAGAGAAGACCAGAAAGATTTCTATGAAAGTGTCAAGATCGTTATGGAAGGTGCGAAACATTTCATGGTGCGTTACCACGATCTGATCATGGATATGGCAGAGAAAGAAAATGATGAGACTACGAAAGCAACGATGATCAAAGTTGCAAAGAACTGTAAGAATATTTCTGAACGTCCGGCAGAGACATTTCACGAAGCAGTGCAGTCCATTTGGTTCTTATTTGTAATCCTGCAGATGGAATCCAATGCATCCTCATTTTCACCAGGAAGATTAGACAGACATTTAGCTCCATATTACGAAAAAGACATCAAAGAAGGAAACTTAGACAAGCAGCAGGCATTAGAGATCATCGAATGTATGTGGTTAAAATTCAATGAGATCGTATACATGAGAAACTCCCATGGAGCCAAATATTTCGCAGGATTTCCAATCGGATTTAATATTGCAATTGGTGGTCAGGACGAGAATGGAAATGATACATACAATGATCTTTCTTTCTTATTCTTAGAATCACAGAAACATTTAGGACTTCCACAGCCAAATCTTTCCGTAAGACTTCACGAAGGTACATCTGATGAGTTGTTAAAAGAAGCAGTGAGAGTTGTAGCCAAAGGAAGCGGAATGCCACAGTTCTTCAACGACAAAGCAGTCATTCCATCCATTCAGGAATTAGGAATCGAAGAAAAAGATGCCAGAGACTATGCGATCGTTGGATGTGTGGAATTAACAACACAGGGAAATAACCTTGGCTGGAGTGATTCTGCGATGTTTAACTTAAACAAAGCATTAGAAGTGACATTAACTGGTGGAACATGCCTCTTAACAGGAGAAAAGATCGCACCAGATTACGGAAATCTTGAGACATACGAGACATTCGAAGATCTGGAAGCAGCATTTAAGAAACAGATTGATTATTTTATGGATAAGATGATTCTTGCATGCGAAGAAGTAGAGAAAGCCCATATCGATCTTCTGCCATCCCCATTCTTATCAGCATCCATTGAAAACTGTATGGAAAATGGAATGGATGTCACAGCAGGAGGAGCAAAATACAATTTATCCGGAATTCAGATGATTCAGGTTGCAAATCTTGCTGACAGCCTTGTCGCAATTAAGCAGCTGGTGTATGATGAAAAGAAGTGCACACAAAAAGAAATGCTTGATGCATTAAAGAACAATTTTGAAGGATATGAAATCTTAAGAGCAATGTGCGTCAATAAAGTTCCAAAGTACGGAAATGACATCGATGAAGTCGACAAACAAGGAACAAAATGGGCAGATTACTTCAAGAACCGATTAAGAACATTTAAAAACTATCGAAAAGGTCCATATCACACAGGTATGTATACCGTATCAGCACATGTTCCAATGGGTGAGAATGTCGGAGCAACTCCAGATGGACGATATGCAAAAGAACCATTAGCAGATGGAGGTATGTCACCTGTTTACGGAAGAGATATCAAAGGACCAACAGCCGTATTAAAATCCGTATCCAAACTAGATAAGACACTGACAACCAATGGCGGATTATTAAATATGAAATTCCTGCCTGAATTTTTCAAGACAGAGACAGGAATTGATAAGTTTGCGAATTTCTTAAGAACTTTTGTAGATCTTGAGATTCCACATATCCAGTTTAACGTAGTAAGGAAAGAAGACCTGCTCGCAGCAAAGAAGAATCCAGAACAGTATCGCGGATTGACAGTAAGAGTTGCAGGTTATACAGCCTATTTCACAGAATTGGCCGATGAACTGCAAAATGAGATCATCGCAAGAACAAGTTATGGAGATATTTAAGATGACAGGAAAAGTATTTGATATTCGCAGATTTTCAACTCACGATGGAGACGGAATTCGTACCACAGTATTTTTAAAAGGATGTCCGTTAAAATGTGTCTGGTGCCAGAATCCAGAAGGAATTTCCATCCGCAAAAGACCGATGTATTTTGAGAACCGCTGCATGCATTGCAAGACATGTATCGCCAAATCAAAAGAACAAGGAGTCACACTGGAAGAAGACCAGATCCGCATTCATCCAAACAGAGATGAAGACTGGAATACCATTATTGATTGGTGTCCAACAGGTGCGATCGTCATGGATTCTAAAGAGATGACTGTAGAAATGGTCATGGAAGAAATTCGTAAAGACAAGCCATTTTACCGCCATGGAAACGGTGGGGTTACAATCTCAGGCGGAGAACCATTATTACAGTGGAAGTTTACAAAAGAACTGCTAAAAGCATGCAAAAAAGAAGGAATCCACACCGCGATCGAGACATCCCTGTATGCAGATTTAGAAGTAATCAAAGAGATACTTCCATATTTAGACCGCATCTTTGCAGACTTTAAACTGGCAACAGAGAAAGACCACATGTATTACACAGGAGTTTCAAACCACAAGATCAAAGACAATATCAGATATTTATTAGAGACATCAAACAGAGACAAAGTGATCATAAGAACACCGATGATCCCAGGCATGACCGCAACCAAAGACAATATCAAAGGAATCGCAAAATATTTAAATGGAATCTATCAGTATGTTTCTTATGAGATCTTAAACTACAATCCACTGGCAGAAGCCAAATACCATCTGGTAGATAAAGAATACTGCTTTGAAGAAAATCCAAAACTGTACACCAAAGAACAGATGCAGGAATTTAAAAGCTGGGCAGTCGAAGGTGGATTAGAAAATATTATTATTGAGTTATAAACAGAATTGACAACTTAGGAGCAAATGGTGTCGAAGCAGCTAGAGAATTTTGCACGTGTTTTTGACAAGTCGCTTATCCGCTCAATTT
>ERZ836829.354-NODE-354-length-61173-cov-6.128882_pt1 | contig 61173 bp, 51 predicted proteins | sample MGYA00519574_ERZ836829 | MGnify/ENA primary metagenome ERZ836829 (study PRJEB31850, sample SAMEA3708808) | human gut metagenome | biome: human gut; feature: human-associated habitat; material: faeces | place: China | collected 2014 ...
GCTGACGGAGAAAAATTTATTATTTTTCATTGTCCTCTTGACGGGTAGCACACCAATTTATCGGGTGGTGAGTAAGTGCGCCCTTCGGGAGTATAAATTCTTGGTTTACAATCCTCTTAGTCGGATTATCAGTTCCTGTTTTAGAGTATCTAAATCCATTTCTTTGATATGGGGAGCAACGTTTTCCAGAATTGCTCCTTCTTGAATCAATCTGCGTGTTCTGGCATTACGCTCTTTTTTTCGATTTCTTGCTTCGGCTTCTTCCTGACGGTGTCTTGCCTGTAAAAGTGCTTTTTCTTCAGTTGTCATTGTTTTGTTATCTGCCATATCTGGCACCTCCTTTTATGCCCGTATCCGGGCGTTTTTAGTTTTGATTTTTTTCTATCTGGTACTAATGTTTTGATGAATTGACAGTAGTACATTTCACTTGAAAAATAGTTCGAGAGAATAGCACTACTGTCGGTTGATTGTGATAGTTGTGCAACGGTGTTTTGTCTGCTTTTGGCACGAACAGGTATCACAACAGGATTTTTTTAGCTTCCTGTAGATTTGCAGAAGCATTTTCCTGACGAATGTTACGGTTATTGATACGAACAGGAACACATCTTTCTAAAATACGGTCATAAATTCTTTTGTGTGGTAAATCGGAAGGAGTGTTCAGTTCTTGCAAGGTAAGATTCGTTGTTACAATGAGTGGTTTTTTACTTCGATAACGGCTGTCGATTACGTTGAATACCTGTTCCAGTGCAAATTCTGAATTACGTTCAATCCCAAGATCATCAATAATCAGCAGACTATATCGATTTAAGCTGTCAATGAACTGATTTCTGTCTTCAAAGTGCATCCCGGTAAGTGTGTTCAGAATCCGGGAAAAATTCGTCATAAGAACTGGCACTCCTTTTTCAAGAAGAGCATTGGCGATGCATCCGGCAAAGAAAGATTTTCCGGTACCAACATCTCCCCAAAGAAGAAGACCTGAGGAGTTGGATTTCATTTTTTCCCAGTTGTCTACATAATTGTGTGCCAGTTTCATTTCTGTGTTCATTCCGTTATCCTTATCAAAGGTATAGTCATATAATGCTTTATCCTGTAGACCGCTGGCTTTCAGATGTTCGATTTCAAACTGTTTTTCTCGGAGTGTTCTTTGCGCTTCTTCCTGCTCATAAATTTCTCTTTGGCATTTACAAAGAATAGAGGGAAGGAAGATTTTACCTTGTAACATGTGCCTGCTCTGTCTGGGAGTATGGCATTTGGAACAGTAAATCAGCTGATCTTTTTCATTAAAATATTCATCAGATTGAAGTTGTCTGTTTGGTTTCAAGATGTTTGGTTCTTCTATAAATTTTGTCATAATGTTTCATATTCCTCGCTTTCATAAATTCTTTGTTGGGAAAGGGGATTGTCCTGCCTTGCCCAGTTGATGATAGTAGCTGCATGATTCCGGTATTGTTTTCCGGTGGAAGCCATGTAGCCGGATAAACGTTCAATATATTCCTTCCAGTCACTAACGGAATGTTTGATTTCTTCCAGTTCCTGATCGGAAAGAAATACATTTTGAAATTTTCCATATGGCGAGAGGTTCTTTGCTCTCTCATTTTTCGATAAATTATTTTTTTCTCTTTCTTTTTTATTAGTGGACAGTTTTTTGTCTGTCTCAGTGATAGAATTCTGTCTGTTAGAAGGACAGTTTTCTGTCTGTGTCAAAGAAAGTATTTTGTCTGTATGGTGGAAAGTTCCTAACGGAAATTTTACATAAATTCGATTAGGCTGTCCAACACCCTGCCGTTTCCGTAGAATCAACTCACTTTTCTCCAATGATGTTAAAGATGTTTTGATGGTCATCTGACTCTTGTGCATAACTTTTGCCATTGCTTCAATGGTAAAATAGATGAACACATGACCGGATGTGTCTGTCCAACCTTCATTTTTAAGAGAGAGCCTTGCACGATCCAAAAGAATTACATAAAGTAGCTTAGTTGTTTCATTTAGCTCCGTATCCAGAAGAAAACGGGGAAATACCATATAGGGCGGCAGGCTTGTATCGGCTGTCAGAAATTCTGTCATGTGTCCACCTCCTAAATTCGGTTATTCACCGAGAAAATCCCAGTCCACATCTTCTGTATCGGAATTACAGTTTTTTGAATCTGTCAAGGAAGCTTGTTTTGGAGTTCCCATTTGTACCATACCTACGGTCAGACCGGAGAGAAAAAGTGGAAGTGATTGTTTCAGATTTTGTTGAACGCCCTCTACAATTTGATTGATAAATCGTTCTTCTCGTTCCCTTGTTTCCAAATAAGGGTCTTCGGCGATACGATAATATCGGTCAAAGTAATCCACCAAAGCGAGGGAAATTACATGACTGTAGGATTTGAATTCCTGCCGGTTCATAGATTGTAAATATTCCCATGCTTTGCGTTGCAGGTCTTTTTCCAGATTGAAGCGTAGGTTCGTATTTCTGATTTGATTTGACATGGCTTATTTCCCCCTTTTCAGGCTCATATAAGCCAGATTTTCATATCCTTTGGCTGTGGCACAGATATCATCAAGGATTGTGACACGAGAATTATCATAGATTCCAAAGTTACGGACGAGACATCCCCCACCGCCGACTACATACAAACGCATTAAATCGGGATTGTATTCATATTTACGAAGCGTGGAGAATATATCTGCCACATATTGCTTGGCTACCGATGTGATACAATCCAGATATGGAGCTGCAATATCTGCTGTACCGAATCGAAGAATCTGTTCTACAGTAGCTTCCTCGATTTTGACTCCGAATTTATCCAAGATGGCATTTTTTGCAGCAATCATGCATTGGTTTACACCAAGTTTTTCTGTCCAGCATCGGTTTTCCTGTGCTTTCTTATTGTTGATATACAGAATGTTCATAGTGCCATTACCGATATCCGCAAGAAGATTTGTCCCTTTGAAATTACCCAGTTGATTTATAATAGCCGGATACCCCTGTGGATAAAGATTGCATCCAACAAAGTGAATGTGATACTCTTTATTGTTGAAGCGATAGTGAACTTCGGGATTCTGAAGCAGGTAGGAGCGGAATTTTTCACGCTGATTCCGTATCCATGTCAGAGGAAGTCCAGCCGTCAGATGAACATCTGCTTCACGAACGGAGTAGATATTCAATTCTCTTGCAACAGCCATGAGGGTTAGGAGATAATACTCTTCATCCATAGCTTTGTCTGGGATAAATTCTTTGTGACCTTCTCCAATCCGGTAGAATATATCGTTATATTCTAAAATGTTTCCGGTGAAGATAGGTTCTGTTTCATAGGCTTTGATGCCTGTTGGTGTGACTGTGTTAGCAGTCTTGATATTGCCATAGCCATGATCTACAGCAATGATTTTGGTGTTTTTGATTTCTCTCATAAAAAATACCTCCATTTTCGTATTGTTTTTTTCAGTAGGCTACACCAGAGTGGTACTGCTTGCTGTGGGATAAGCATACGAAAAATGAAAAGAAAAGACATTGAGTTGAAATTGAGTTGAAATTGAAGAAAAGAGAGGATAAAAATAAGAGTGAAGACATTTATGTAAAATGAGCTTCACTCTTTTGGGAAAGATGTGTTTAAATTATACTTGTTTATTATTTGTGTGTAAGAGGCTTCTTGCCAGAGCAATCCCGACCTGCGGATACAGTTCGTGAATTTCTTGATATTTTTCTTCAATCAATTTCGGTTCGTCTGACCAGATATCCTCATAAATTTTCAGTGCTTTTTTGAAGTGTGTTCTTGCCTGTGAGATATTAGCTGTTATCAGGTATATGTTTCCCAGTGACTCCTGTATTTGGGCATAATCCAGACAGTGGTCTGAATTGTATTCTTTGGTAATTCGTGCTAATTTCTGGAGAGAGGATATGGCACGTTCCGGTTCTTGTATTTCTGCTAATAAGGCAGCGTAATTACTAATCTGCGGAATACTGTCATTGGTGTAAAGAAGTTCGTATTCTTCTAACAGCAAGATGCCAGTTTCCATGTGTTCTCTTGCCGATTCTATTTGACCTTGTATCCGATAAAGTCCTCCAAGGTTTGCATGAAGGTTGGATACAAGGTGGGCATTATCTTTTGTGGTTTCTTTTATTTGAGAAAGTGCTTCTTTTTCTAATTGTATGGCTTTCAGTGGTTTGGTTTCCATAGTTGCCTGATAGTCCAGTAATAGTGCACGGTCAGAAGCAGTCCCATGATTATCTGTTTTTACAAGGCGTTTTAATTCTTGAATGATTTCTGTCATGCCTTTTTGATAGTGATATTTCTCCATATACGGAAAGATATTTTCTAAAAATAATAGGTATTGAGAAATATCATCTTTTTCAATTAGTTGCATGATATTTTCTACTGTCTGAAATAATTTCTTATAATAGCTGATTTCTACACCGTGCATCAAACATATCTTCTGAAGAGAATCCAATAAGGTGTGACAGGTTGTAATGGAAGGTCTGGTTTCTGAAACAGCGATTTCCTGAATCAATGGATGCAGGGAAATACTATGTCGGATATTTTCCTGAACGAAACCTGTCTCAATCAGATCGTTTACATCATTTAAAGTAGGCAGTTCCAGCCATTTTGCGAATATACGTGCAGAAATACCGGACGAAGGAAGAAAACACATATTACACATAATATCCTGTTGTTTTCGAGATAAAGAGTATAGCGAAAACAGGGTATGGATATGGTTGTAATAAGTGGCTTTACTACTCTGTCCGTCTTTGATTATTTTAATCTTATCTTCGTTATGAAGAGACGCTTTTTCCTCCTGAAGTTTTGTTAGTAATTGATTTGGAGTTAAAATACCATTTTCCAGAAGTTTGGCTGCCAGTTCGATAGCGAGAGTGTGGCTGTGCACAGTTTCTATGATTTTTTCTACGACTGGTCGGTGCTCCTCTGCATCTGAATAAAATAGAGATATCAACTGGAAAAGAGAGGAGATATCTTGTATTTCTTTTAGCTGTAAACTACAGTATTCAGTCAGTCGGCTTCTGGTTGTAAATAAAACCCGACAACGGTATTTCAATACTACGGACAGGCAACTGTCCTGCGTGGATGTTACATTAAAATTATCTATGATGAGCAGTGTATCTGATTTCAGAGAACGTAAGAAACGGTTATGCCTTTGAAAACGTTCCTGTTCACTGATTTCTGGTGGATCATCAATAAAGTCCATGTCTGTGATATCTTGATGCAGATCACCGGTATATTCTATATAGAGAATATTTGTGTACTGTTTTTTGTATTTCTTTGCATAGGCTTTAGCAAACTCACTTTTTCCAATCCCGGCAATTCCGTAAAGGAATATATGTCGATTCTCTTCAAACATGGTGTGCAGTTCTTCCAGCTCTTCTTCTCTTCCGAGAAAATGGCGGCATGGTTTCGGGACTTCGCTGTCCATAAGGTAATCCAGGACAATCGGAGACAGAGCACCTCCCGAAATCAGTTTTTGATTTTTGGTATCACGTTTAATAAATTGCCGTTCCATGCCAAAAGAAAGCACTTTTGATAGAAACAACAGTCTTGAATCAGAATGCTTATATAGAGATGCAAGCTCCTGTTTTTTTGTATCCGAAATAGTGTCGTCCTGTATGAATAATGTATAAATGTCCTGTATAACCATATTGCAGTCTGCCATTAAGGGAAGTAAGTTCTGATGAATGGTTGCTGCCAGTTTTTTCTGATTACTGGGTTTTGCATAATATGTAGCTATTTTGGGGCTAATTTTTGCCTGTCCGGTCATCCAGCGGCAAACAAGACCATTATCCATAGAAAAATCTTCATTTATCGGATCATTCATAAAATCTTCAAATAATTCGTATAAAAAATCAGGTTGGCTCATCTGATTGCTCTCACTGATTTGATTTTTTAAGCATGTGCTGATGGAAGAAAAATCACAACGTTTCAATAGAAATCCCTCCTTTAATTTTCTTGTGTTATATGCAGTACTAAAGTTCTCTTATTATAACACGAACAAATGTTCTAAACAATAGAAATTGGTACTGTACATGATGAAAATGAATGAAAAAGGCTCAATTTGCGGTCAATTTCCATTCAATGTGATTTACACAGAAGAATTTTAGAATGTAATCAGGCTTTCGAAAGCTGAATTCAATTCATACAGAACTTTTGTACAATCCTGCCGGCATAGGATGTAGAGAGAACTGTATGCTGAAGGAGGCATATAGCATGAATACGTTATTTGATTCTGCAGAAGTTCTGGATACAAAAAAAGAAATTCAGAAAGAGGATGTAAGCTATGAACATGCAGGATATCAGATTCGAGTGCATTTTAATGGAGAAAAGACATTGACTCAGTGTATTCAGAATCTAACGGAACGAAAAATTGCAGGTTGATTTTTTATAGTTCTTGTTGTAAGATAAAGACAATTAAAGACAATGACCATACAAGACCAATGAAAAGAGGGATAAAATGTATCAGGCAGGAATTTATTGCCGAATTTCCATTGAAGAGCAAAACAAAGAGGGTGAATACAGCAATAGTATTCACTCTCAGATTCAGATGGCAAGAGATTATATTGCAGAGAAGAAGGATATTGCAGAGAAAAAAGTTTATGTAGACGATGGGGCTTCTGGAAGTAATTTTGAAAGAACTGAATTTCGGAGGATGCTGGCAGATATTGAGCTTGGTGTTATCAATATGGTGATTTTTAAGGACGTATCTCGACTTGGAAGAGAACATATTGATACCAACTATTATCTAGGCAAATATTTCCCGGAGAAACAGATTCGAATTGTTTCGATTCTGGATAATTATGATTCAGCCGTTGGAACTTATGATGAAATGTTAGAAATAAAAACTTTGCTGAATGATATGTATTTGAGAGATACATCCAGAAAGATTAAGACAACGATTCAGACCAAAAGAAGTATGGGCGAATATACTCCGAAACAGCCCCCCTTTGGATATGTGAAAAGTAAAACAATTCATAATCATCTGGAAGTTGATCCTTATGCAGCCGAGGTTGTCCGAAGAATTTATAAAATGTATCAAAATGGATTTGGCTGTACGGTTATTTGCAGGACTTTGAATGAAGATGAAATCCCTTGTCCCGCAAAATATAAAAAGGAAGTTTTAAAAACCAATTATGTATGGGATTCGGGAAAAGGTCTGTGGACATCGTCTACTGTAAGTGGAATTTTAAAGAATCCGGTCTATACTGGGGCGGTTGTGATTCGGAAGCATGAAAGACCGTCTTATAAGCTGAAATACAAAAAGGCAATTCCCCTGGAAGAAATGGAGCTGGTGCCGGATGCACATGAGGCAATCATTTCTAAAGAAGAGTTTGATAGGGTTCAGCAAATAAGAAAGGGGCGCAGAGTTTCCTATTTTGATAAAAACAATGAACCACATAAATATGTGGGACTGCTCTTTTGTGGGAAATGTAAAACAGCCATGCGAAAACGTTATCTGACATCTCATAAAGACTATGACGGATATATGTGTGGTTTTCACCAGAAGCAGGGGCAGAATTACTGTGAGCTGAATCATATTACATTTGAAAAGCTGGATGAACTGGTTGTATTTGCAATCAACCAGCAATTGAAACAGATGAAGATGGATATGAAGAATCTGGAAACTCAGATCAGACAGAAACAGCCGGAACTGGATGGTAAAATTGCAAAATTGCAGGGAAAAATAGAAAGAAATCTGGAATACCGGAAACGAGCATATGAACAGTTTATGGATGAAGTACTTTCCAAAGAGGAATATCTGGAATTAAAACAGATGTATGAAACAGAGAATCAGAAATATCAAAAAGAATTATCAGAACTGAACCATGAAGAGCAAAGGCAGCGAGCGGCGGTCAATGAAACAAAGATATGGCTGGAGCATTTTAATCGCAGAAGAATAACGGTAAAGCAGCTTACCAGAGAAGTGCTTGTGGAGTTGGTTGATAAAATTTATGTATATCCAGAGCAGAAAATAGATATATATTTTAAGTTTGCTTCAGTAGAGAGTTCACCAGATAGAATACTTGAGAAAGATGGGGTGATATGATGTATCAGATGGGTGTATATTGTCGTCTGTCGAAGGATGATGGAGAGAATAAAGTTAGTGAGAGTATTGAAAATCAGATGAAACTGATTCGTGAGTATGTGAGTAAATCAGAGGATCTGGAAATTGCAGATATTTATATTGATGACGGTTATTCGGGGCTTTATTTTGCGAATAGACCGGAATTTCAGCGGATGATGGAGGATATTTACAAAGGAAAAATCAAGGGAGTTATTACGAAAGATATTTCCCGGCTTGGACGTGAACATATTGAAACCAGTAATTATATAGAACGTGTTTTTCCTTCTTTAGGCGTACGTTACATTGCAATTTTAGATGGTGTGGATTCGGTTTATCACAGCAATGAAGAACTGGCACAGTTTAAGACGTTGTTTAATGATATGTATAGTCGTGATATATCTAAGAAAATCAGAGGTGCATTGACCGCCCAGAAGAAACGGGGACAGTTTATGTCTGGGTTTGCCCCATATGGATATGTAAAAGATCCGGCAGATAAGCATCATTTTCTTATAGATGAAGAAGCAGCCAAAGTGGTACGGAGAATTTTTTATATGAGTCTGGAGGGGTATTCCAGAGATAGTATTGCAAGGAAGCTGAATCAGGAAGGAATTCTGACACCGTCAGAGTATAAGAGAAAGGTGCAGGGATTGAAATATGCCAATGCATTAGAAAAAGCTGGTGCAAAGGGATGGGCATATCCTACAATCAATGTGATTTTGCGAAACAGGGTTTATACAGGAGCTATGGTGCAGCATAAATCTGAAAAGGTTTCCTACAAAGTAGAAAAATATCATTATATTCCAGAGGAACAGCAGTATATTGTGGAAGGAATGCACGAAGCAATTATCAGCAAAGATACTTTTGAGCAGGTACAGGAACTTATGAAGAAAAGAACACGGACACCGGGCTTTAATAGCGAAGTGAGAAAGGTAAACCCATATGCAGGAATGATTGTTTGTGGAGATTGCGGATATAATTTCCAGAGGGTTACTTGTCGGGATGGTTATGAGTGCGGTACCTATCACAAAAAAGGAAACACAGTTTGTTATTCACATTTCATTAAAAAAGAAGTATTGGATTCTATTGTAAAAAATGAAATCCAAAGACAAGCGGAACTGGCACTGAAAGAAAGTGATAAGGATGAAATATTAAAAGTAGCAGATAGGAAGAAGGAGGGGCAGAGACGATGTGCAGAAGCAGACCAACAGATTGAACGGTTACAAAAAGAACTTGTGGCTGTCCAGAAGTATAAAAAGAAAACTTACGAAAATTATGTAGATGGTGTTCTGGATAAAGAAGAATATCTCTCCTATAAGGCAGAATATGAAAAGCAGGATAAAGATATCAGGGCGAAGATTCAGTTGGCAGAACAAGAGAAAGACAGCTTTGGAGCGGCAGAAGAATCTTATGAAAACTGGATAGAGAAATTTATCAAGTATGGAACATTATCCGAAGTGACAAGAGAAATTGTGACAGAATTGATTGAAAAAATTGTTGTGAATGGAGATAAGAGCATTGATATTGTATTTAAGTATCAGTCGCCTTATCCGGTAGAAAAACAGGCAGTGTAAAGACTGCAAATTTTTTTACAGTAACTTTCCCCTAGTTATAATGAACACATGAAGGAACTTCTCTGTTGGAACGATATCTGGATGATATGTCGAATTACTGGAAAAGTGTGATCTGTGTTGGGAGCGGAAACGAGGGAACATCCGCAGGGCATACTTCCGGCATGTTAAAAGAGCGGGAAGAGCAAAGAGTAGAGTTGGGAGTGCAGCAGAGAGAACCTGCTCTGAATGTACAGCTCTGGAAATCTTATGTAGATGAGGTGGATATTTCGGTGATCGGGCCGTCAGGGGTTCGTGTAGGGCCAATTTCCGAAAGGCTCGGAACGCAGAGATTTCGAATCGGGGGAACAGAAATCCTGCTTTACTATGGCAAACCAAGTCCATATCAGACCAATCAGGAGATTTATTTTGATTTCATCCCAACGGGTTCTTATATTGACAGTGGAGTCTGGCAGATTGTGTTGACTCCGAGAAAAGTTGTGACGGGAATTTATCAGATGTGGCTTCCGAGTCAGAGTGTTTTGAATCAGGGCACAGCTTTTTTAAACCCTGTGAGCAGTGATACACTTACCATTCCGTCAACTGCATCCAGAGTAGTAACAGTGGGAGCTTACGATGCAAGAAGTTTTTCCTATGCAGATTTTTCCGGACGCGGCGCACTGGAGAAGAATGCAGAGATGTGGGTGCAAAAGCCCGATCTTGCAGCACCGGGAGTGCGGGTAACGACAGCCAAGGCAGGAGGCGGTTACGGAGAATATTCAGGTACCTCATTTGCAGTGCCGTTTGTGACAGGAAGCGCCGCATTGTTGATGGAATGGGGGATTATCCGCGGGAATGATCCATATCTGTATGGGGAGAAGGTGAAAGCGTATCTGAGAAGAGGGGCAAGACATTTGCCGGGATATGAAAGGTGGCCGAATAATCAGCTGGGGTATGGTGTGCTGTGCGTGGAAAGTAGTCTGCCAGATTAAAACATTTTATTTATAGGAAAAACATGGTATGGTATATACACAATGTGTATGTGGAGAGACGGAATGAATATGGAAATAAAAGATAGAATAAAAGAATTACGCGAAAGTACTGGAATGAATAGAAAAGAATTCTGTGAGTATTTCGGAATTCCTTACAGAACCGTAACGGAATGGGAAAGAGGAACAAGAAAAATGCCAGATTATGTTTTTAGATTATTAGCATATAAGATAAAAATGGAAAATTTTGCAGGAAAGGAAGAAGCGAATGAAGAATCGGATAATTAATGTACAAGATGTACCAATTTCAATATCAAAACAAGAACTGGATGATTATATTTGTATTACGGATATTGCAAAAGCTAAGACAGGAGAATCACGTAGCGCAGATGTTGTGAAAAACTGGTTGCGAAATAGAAATACATTAGAATTTTTAGGAACGTGGGAAATGATTTATAATTCTGATTTTAAAGTGGTCGAATTCGACCACTTTAAATCTGAAGCGGGTTTACATACATTTGTATTAAGCGTTGCAGAATGGATTAATAAAACAAATGCTATAGGACTATATGTAAAGCGTGGAAAATATGGCGGTACATATGCGCATAAAGACATTGCCTTTGAATTTGCGTCTGCAATCAGTCCGGTTTTTAAATTGTATTTGATTAAAGAATTCCAGCGATTGAAGGAAGAAGAAAATAATTTAGAGCAAAGTGAATGGAATGTTAAACGCTTTCTGACTAAAAATAATTATTTAATTCAGACGGATGCGGTAAAAAATTATTTGATTCCAAAGATGAATTATAGGGAGAACCTACAATGGCTGGCATATGCAGAAGAAGCTAATCCTGAATTAGCAAAAAAGAACAATGTCAGAGATTTTGCAACTATTAATGAATTGACAGTACTTTCTAATCTGGAATCTCATAATGCGCAGATGATTAAAGAAGGAAAGAAAAAAGAAGAACGGTTTAAAGTCCTACAGGAAATTGCCGAATATCAGCTGAATGTTCTGAATACTGCAGAGAAGATTAAAATGCTGGAGGATGAGAATCAGTTGGTAGAAATATAATTTAAGTTTCGCTAAGTTTCACTAAGTTCTGTATTCATGATGACAAACGGAAGGAGGTGTAATGAAAATCATTGCCTTGATTTGTAGCAATAATGTAACGTCCACTACTACTGAACTTGTAGCAATGACTTGACATCCTCGGGAGTGTTGTGTATAGCACAAAGTATCTCTAAAATATGAAAAATGTAAAATTTTTGCAACTACTATCAGCGGGAACTGATATAGTAAGTGTAGTGAATTCAGTTGATAATATAGAAGGAAGCATGAAGAAATTAGTGGATAATAAGATGATAAATAAAATTGAAAAATTACTTCAAGAGGCAAGAACACATGTTACAGTTGAAGATATTGATTTGCATGAAAATATGTAACGTATATGCTAGACAAGGGACAACTGATTGGGTAGGTAGAGGCGGTTTTATCTTTAAAAGATAAAGAGAAGAAATGGAACAATATATGAAAAACTGGAAAAGAGAAATGTTTTCCTTGAAGGGAGGAGAAAATGAAGAACCTGAAATTGGCTGAGCTGACCAAAGAAGAGTTACAGGAAATCATAAAAAAGATAACGAAGCGGCTGTCGAAAGAGCAGTATGAATATCTGCAGCATCTGATTACAGAATGTACAGAGAAAGAGAATACTGCCGATATTTCGCCTCAGAGTCTGATGTCCCAAGGATTTGTTGATGAAAAAATGTTGTAGATTGAAGAATGGAAGCAGCAGATTGAGGACGGTAAATTATATCTGGATACAGAAGAATATGAGGACTACGGGGACGATTACTGGGATAGAGAATGGATAATAGAGTACTATGATAATCAGCAGATTGGGGATAAGATCATGTTTATGATGCGATTTGCAAATGATTGTATCAATGACAGGCGTTATCAGGAAGCAAATTCTATTTATGAGTGGCTGTGGGAAATGGAAGTGGGTACGGATTATGAAGATGGGGAATTTGTGGATTTGGATACACTGGCGGAGAATGGTATTATTGCCACAGATATGAAACAGCTGGCATTACAAACCTTATATGCGAATTATCAGGTGTTGAAAAAGGAAAAAAGGGCAGAGATGCTTTATCTGTATTTCAATCATTCTGCTTTTAAAAACCTGCATATGGAAGAGATATTCCATGTTGGAAGGGAAGCGCTGAAGGATCAGAAACAATTCTGGGAGGATTGGATCGTTCTTCTGAAAAACAAACAGGGTGATATCGCAGGGCGGCTTTTAAAAGATGCAGTCTTGTATTCTCAGGGAATAGACGGACTTGTCCATATTGCAGATGAAAGTGCAGCAGTACACCCTTCGCTTTATCTTGCTGCTATGGATGTGTATGGCAAAGCACAGGATTATGAAAAGATAGAAAAAACAGGGGAAAAAGTTCTTGAGAAGGTTAACAGACAATTGAAGATCAGAGCAGAGATATGTTTGAAAGCCGCATATGCTTCATTCCGTCTTGGACATGAAGAAAAAATGATGAAGTTTTGCTGGGAGTGTTTCTGCTCAGAGTCAACAGAGAAAAATTTTCTGCGTCTGTTTGGGACAAAGGAAATGGCAGTGCAATATGGAATGCGTGGAAAAGAAGTGCTTAAAAACAGAATCAGGGGAAATTGTGAAAATGATATAAGGAATACAGAACTGCACCGGAATATCATAGATGATTATAGTTATTATTTTCTTAGTTTTTATATGGGGGATTTTATATCTGTGAAATCAGCATCTAAAAATCCGGCGGGTTCTCTGGGATGGAGTTCTTCTTTTATTCGTTATGGAATCCGGTTGTTTTTGCTCTATTTATATAGTAAATCGCTGCCCTCTAAAGCCGCGGGGAGTATTGCGAATTATGTTGGATTCCCAGATATGAAAGATGCTGATTGTGTAATGGGATTTGAGCAGGAAATAATAGAAGAGAGACAGCTGCATAAGGTAAGTGTATTCTGGAATTATTTTCAGAGATGGAAGGCGTATTACCCGATGGAACAGGCAGAAAAGAAGCGTATTCTGTCTTGGGCGGAAAAAACGGTATATAGCAGAGCGGATGCAATCGTGTCAGGAAAGCATCGAAATCAATACGCAGAAGTTGCGGTTTTGCTGGCAATGGTAGGAGAAATCAAGGAAGATATGGGAACGGCGAGAGCCAGAGAAGAAATTTTTGCGGAGTATAAAAGAAAATATCCAAGACATTCTTCGTTTCAGAAAGAGATGAAATACTATTTTGATGTAAAGTGAAGGTGTCGGGGAGTTTGTCTGGAAAGATATTTCATGAATTAAAAGTGGAGAAATAGAGTAAAATGGGAATGCTTCAAAAAAAAGAAAACAAGGGACTGACATATTATGAGGTAATGCATGGAAGCAGGAAAACTGGAAGAGTTGAAGAGATATCAGACAGGAGAAAAGTAGGGAGAGAAAATATATGGTTGACTGGAGAAAAATTCCTAAAATAGATGCACATATTCACTTGACTCCAAAGGATGTCATAGATGCTAATATAGATTATGACGGAAGATTTATTGTGAATGGTTCTATAGATGATTATGAAAAAATAATGAAAACATATAATATTGAATGTGCTTTTATTATGCCATTTAATGATCCGTATATGCTTTCTATGGAACCTGCGGTGGAAGTAGTGAATAAGAATATGAAAAATATGATAAGCGGTAAGACAAATAGATTTTATTGTTTTGCTGACGTTGACATCAGGAAAGACATAGAGGATATGCTGTTTGAACTAGAACAAGTGTTAATGCAAAAAGAATTTATTGGCATCAAACTTCATCCAAGTAATACGGGATATCCTATAGATGGAGATTATTATGAGCAAATCATAAAATATGCGAATGATCATAAAATTCTCATAGAACTCCATTCTTATCCAAGGGAGAAATTATTGGATGATGTATGTTCTCCTGCCAGGATTAGAAATGTAGTTGGAAAATATTCAAACCTTAGATTGTCAATTGCTCATTTGGGTGGATTCCAATATGAAGAATTATATGGATTAAATGCATACTTTAATTTATCAGCGGTCTTACCTGATTTGGTGGATAGAATGGGCATAGAAAATACGAATATAGTTTTGCGTTCTTTAGGGGTTGAAAAGTTAGTATTCGCAACAGATTATCCCGATAGCAGAAGCATACGTGCAATAGAAATTTACGATACATATTGTGATATTTTGGGACAAATGGATTTTACACAAGAAGAAGCTGAAAATATTTGTAAATATAATGCTTTAAGAATGTCAGGGTTGCAGTAAGCAGATATGAAGAAGGGACTGCCTATTCCGACAGTCCCCCTGTTTCAAGTATCATCCTCCCGATTTTTTCTGTTTCATTCTCTTAATGACTTTCAGTCGTGTGAATTCTTCCCGTTCTTTTTCTTCCAGTGCATTGGTGATATTGTAAACCAGTTCCGTATACATTGGAATGGTGATATTCTGCAAAGCGTTTGCCCGTTTCTGTGTCTTTTTAATGTTAGTGGCAAGGCGATATGCTGCGTTTTCCACCATGGAAAGTTTTACCGTCAGATCTTTTACTTTTCGGAATGCATCTGCAGCCAGATCGATGCTTTCACGCGTTGTACTGAATGCATACGTCGGTGCAGGTACAGTGGGTGTGTATTTTACATGAGGAATCTCGGTTCCCATAATACTTCGGGTCTGGATGGAGATGGAATTTTCAATCGGAACGGTATAGGCAATCTGAGAGACCATGTTGATACCATGCTCGATATTGGCACGCTGCAGGCACTGATACGCATAGGTAAAGGTGCTGTCGATCTCATCCTGGATATCTCGTGCCTCATCGATCAGGTCCATCAGTTCCCGGATCAGAATGTTTCGTTTTTTGTCCATCAGTTCATAGCCTTGTTTTGCAAGGGTGAGGGAATTTTTGGCAAGCATGAGATTCCCTTTGGTAGGAAATGTACGCGGATCCATATAACCCCTCCTTTATTTCTGATTTGCGATCGACCCCGGACTGGATGTGGCGGTCGTTGTGTCATCATAAACCGTTGGATGATAGTATTTTTCCAGAATCTTTGTATCCACACGGTCCAGCTCTTCTTTTGGAAGACGTCCCAGAAGCTCCCATCCAAGATTTAAGGTTTCTTCCATGGTGCGGTTTTCTTCCGGACCCTGCCCGATATATTTCTCTTCAAATTCTTTTCCGAATGCCAGATACTGTTTGTCAATCGGGGAGAGTTCATCTTCTCCGATAACAGAAGCCAGGTTTCTTGCATCGCCTACTTTGGCGTAAGCAGAGAATAACTGGTTTGCCAGATCCTGATGATCCTCTCTTGTGTATCCGGCTCCGATTCCGTCCTTCATCAGACGGGAAAGAGACGGCAGGATACTGATCGGAGGGTAGATGGACTGTCCGTTTAATGTACGGTCCAGTACGATCTGTCCTTCGGTAATGTATCCGGTCAGGTCAGGGATCGGATGTGTGATATCGTCATTGGGCATGGTCAGGATCGGCAGCTGGGTAACGGAACCATTGACACCCTGTACAATGCCGGCTCTCTCATAGATGGCAGCCAGTTCACTGTACAGATATCCGGGGAATCCTTTTCGGCTTGGGATTTCTCCTTTGGAGGAGGAAACCTCTCGCATGGCTTCTGCAAAGGAAGTCATATCAGTCAGGATAACCAGAATGTGCATATTTTGTTCAAATGCCAGATATTCTGCCACGGTCAGTGCAACCTTCGGCGTAATCAGACGTTCCACGACAGGATCGTTTGCGAGGTTCAGAAACATGGCAACGTGGTCGGCAACGCCGCTTTCTTCAAAAGTTCTGCGGAAGAAGTCGGCAACATCATGTTTGACACCCATGGCGGCAAATACAATGGCAAATTCTTCATCGGAATCATCTCCGAGAGACGCCTGCTTTACGATCTGGGCTGCCAGCTGGTCATGAGGAAGTCCGTTTCCGGAGAAGATCGGCAGCTTTTGACCGCGGATCAGGGTGGTCAGTCCGTCGATTGCAGAAATTCCGGTGCGGATATAGTTTCGCGGATATTCCCGCATGACTGGATTCAGAGGAAGTCCATTGACATCCCGTTTCAGTTGTGTAACGATCGGACCCAGATCATCGATCGGCTGTCCGATTCCATTAAATGTCCGTCCCAGCATATCCGGGGAGAGCGTAATCTCCATAGGATGTCCGGTCAGTTTGGTGTGTGTGTTCTTCAAAGACATGCTCTCAGATCCTTCAAAGACCTGGATCACCGCTTTGTCTTCATATAACTCGATAATTCGCCCGATTTTGCGTTCGGAACCATTGACGACAAATTCTACGATCTCGTCAAAGAAAGCTCCCTGTACGCCCTCCAGAGCAATCAGAGGGCCGTTAATGCTGCTGAGTCCTAAATATTCGATTGACATGAGCAAAATCCCTCCTTATGCGTTCTTTTCCAGTACATGCTGGTAAAATGCGTCAATGTCTCGGTGATACTGGGCAAACAATTCCAGCCGGTCGTTCGGTACATCATATTTGATGGCGATGACGCGGTCGAAAATATTTTCCGATTTGAGGACGGACATGGGGTGTCCCATGGTGACCAGTGCGCGTGCCTGTTTGTAAAGATATAAAATCGTATCCATCATTTTGAACTGTTTTTCCATGGATACGCAGGTATCATCCTTGTGGAATGCGTTCTGCTGAAGGAATCCCAGACGGATGACTCTGGCAATTTCCAGAATCAGTTTCTGATCGTCCGGCAGCACATCGCTTCCGATCAGCTTGACGATTTCCAGAAGACTGCTCTCCTGATTCAGCAGCGCCATGAGACGGTTCCGATAGTCCACGAATTTTGGCGATACATTGTCCTGATACCAGGGCGACAGGTCGTTTAAATACTCGCTGTAGCTGGTAAGCCAGTGGATGGCAGGGAAATGTCTTGCATAGGCAAGGCTTTTGTCCAGTCCCCAGAAACAACGCACGAATCGTTTGGTGTTTTGTGTGACCGGCTCGGAGAAATCACCGCCCTGTGGAGAGACCGCTCCGATGATGGTGACAGATCCGTCAGTCCCGTTTAAATTGTGCATCATGCCGGCGCGCTCGTAAAATCCGGACAGGCGGGACGCCAGATAAGCCGGGAATCCTTCTTCGGCGGGCATCTCTTCCAGACGGCCGGACAGCTCGCGCAGAGCTTCTGCCCAACGGGAGGTGGAGTCTGCCATGATCGCCACATCGTATCCCATATCCCGGTAGTATTCTGCCAGTGTCAGACCGGTGTAGATGCTGGCTTCACGGGCAGCAACCGGCATGTTGGAAGTATTAGCGATCAGTGTAGTGCGGTCCATCAGAGGATTTCCGGTCTTTGGGTCGATCAGTTCTCCGAATTCCTCCAGAACCTGTGTCATCTCGTTTCCACGTTCTCCGCATCCGATATAGATAATGATATCAGCGTCAGACCACTTGGCAATCTGATGCTGTGTCATGGTCTTTCCGGTTCCGAATCCGCCGGGAATGGCGGCAGTTCCGCCTTTGGCGATTGGGAACATGGTATCAATGATACGCTGTCCGGTGACAAGTGGGATTGAAGCCGGAAAACGATGGCTTGTCGGGCGGGCAGTACGGATTGGCCAGCGCTGTGCCATTGGAAGCTGTTTTTGATCTCCGCTGGAAAGTTCCAGTGTGATCAAAGGCTCTTCAATTGTGTACGCTCCGTCCTCCACGATTTGAATCACGGTTCCTTCCAGATCAGGCGGTACCATACATTTATGCGTGATCGCGTGAGTTTCGGGTACTTCTGCGAAAATATCTCCGCCGTGGAGATAGTCTCCCACAGAAACGGTGATGTGGGCGGCCCATTTTTTCTCTTTATCCAGAGAGTCAACGGAAACACCGCGGGTGATAAACGCTCCCCCGGATTCTGCGATCCGCTCCAGAGGGCGTTCGATTCCGTCAAAAATGTTGTTTAAAATTCCGGGCGCCAGTGTTACAGACACCGGATTTCCCGTTGCAATGACTTCTTCGCTGGGGCGAAGTCCGGTTGTTTCTTCGTAGACCTGAATGGTGGTCATGTCTTTATCCAGTGCAATGACCTCGCCGACCAGCTTTTCCCGTCCTACATATACCATTTCAGACATACAAAATCCGGTATTGCCTTTCAAATAGATGACAGGCCCGTTGATTCCATAAATTCTTCCAGTCTTAAACAATGCTGTCACCTCCTGAGAATAAGAATTTGTCGTATTCGTTGCGCAGTGCGGTCTTAAAAGAATGATCGATCAGAATATTGCGGCTGCGGATGACGGCACGGATACCGCCTGTAAAGTCTTCCGCACTGATCGTCAGGTGGATGCCGGTGGCATCTTCCAGAGAAGAACGCTTTTCCTCATCTGAAGGATTGAGATAGATCGTCATCTCTTCTCCGTTTGCGAATACGATCGCATTGTGAATACAGCGGAGCAGAAAATCATCGTATTCTGCGGTTTTCATATAATCATTTACCAGGGCGTATGCCTCCTCAAAGATCTTGTCTTTTAGTTCCTGCTGAATGCGGCCCTGGCGGCGTTTTAAATCCAGCTGGGCGCGCGCCATTGCCTGGTTTTTCTGCTGTCTGGTATTAACAGTTTCCGCTTTGATACGTGTCTGCATCTGTCGTTTTGCTTCAATTTTATGGTCTTCAAATACTTTTTCCAGTGCATCACGGTAAGAGTCGATAATGGCATTGCTCTCGGCTCTTGCTTCCTCCATGGATGTCGTGCGCAGATGGGTGATCTTTTCTTCTAAAGTCAAGAGGATCTCCTCCTTTAAAAATTTTTGCCTTACAATTTCAGTCCGATGGCTTCGGTAATATATGAGGTGATAAAGTCTTTTTTGCGTCCTGTTCCGTGCCGGTCCGGGATCTCAATCAGCAGAGGGATTTTTCTCTCCAGACGGAATTCATCCAGAATGTCCGGAAATTCCCGTCCGAATTTTTCGGTCAGAAGTACAATGCCGATGGATTTGTCCTGTAGAACTTTTTCTAATTGTTCCCGCAGTTCCTTTCGTTCATGTACGACGACACCGTCCACACCTGCAAGGCGCATTCCCGTGTAAGTATCGACATTATCACTGATAAGAAACATCTTCATCTTAGAGTTTACCAAGGATCATGAAGGAGATGATCAGTCCGTACAGACAAACACCTTCCGCAAGACCTACGAAGATCAGAGATTTACCGAGTACACTGGAGTCTTCGCTGATTGCGCCTAAAGCAGCGGAGGCTGCACTTGCAACGGCAATACCGCCGCCGATACAGGAAAGTCCGGTAACCAAAGCAGCTGCGAGATAGCCGAGTCCCGTGGACAAAGAAGAGGAAGCGGCTGCGGCATCAGCGGCATGTACCTGTGGACCTGCAAACATCATGATGGAAGTGATCACGAATGCGCCAAAGAAGAAAAAGACATTCGTTCCGATGGCACGTTTGTATTTTTTTCGGTTCCTTTCCCCGATCAGATAGTATCCGAATGGGATGATAATGCTTAAGATCAGTGCTGCGATGAGAATAAGTTTTGTTGTAAGTGTCATAATTGGAATCCTCCTTTAAGAACGTTTCTTTTTTGTAGTTTGAGTTTTGGTATATGGGTCAAAAGCTCTTCCGCTTCCTTTATAGAAACGGCTGAACATCTCATAATATTCCAGACGGAGTACCTGAATTCCTACGATCAGGCCTTCCATACCGCATACGAACAAGTTGCCTAATACGACAACGATCCAGTTCGGGGAGCCGGATTCTGCGCCGGCGAGCATCAGCACGACTTCCATCATGGCAGCGTGGCTGACGGCAAATGCACCGATACGGACGAAAGAAAGGGTGTTGGAGAAGTAACTCAGCAAGGTTTCGAAAATCTCGAAAAATCCCTGTACAAAGAACATTGCTTTTCCTTCTTCCATCTTGTTTGCGCGCTTCTGGATCTTCCGCGTCAAAGGTTCCTTGAACAGAATGAGAAGCAGTGGAATGCCGAACATCACTGCAAGGACGATTCCTGCCGGTGTTTTGTGTCCTGTCATAAAAAGTACGATTGTTGCGACTGCGGAAGCATAAAATACAAGGCCAGCCATTCCATTTGCGTCAAACCATGCATTTTCTACATCGTGAGACCGGAGCGCATTGACGATGTGCAGAATCATGGCGAGGATGATCAGCCCCATACCAAACGCTACGGACACGATAAATACAGTGTTTAGCTTACCGATGAACGGCAGTGTGGTCATGTGATCGATCGGCCTTAGCCAGATTGGTTCTATGATATCTTCAAACCCGAAAATACTTCCGAACATAAATCCGAAGATTGTAGAAAATACACCTGCACATGCAATAATTCCGGCAAGCGGTTTTTTCTTAAAATGATAGATCAGAAAACCACCAATCAACAGCAGCAGTCCCTGCCCCACATCACCGAACATAACTCCGAAAATAAAGGAGTAGGTGACAGCAACAAAAATAGTCGGATCGATCTCGTTGTGAGCAGGAAGTCCGTACATGCCGATGAACATTTCAAATGGTTTGAACAGCTTTGGATTCTGCAGCTTGACAGGAGGTTCTCCAAAGTAAGTATTCCGATCTTCTTCCACGACAACAAATACCTTGTCATCATCCTTGACTTCTTCCATAAAGCGGGCAACGTCGTCTTCTGACATCCAGCCGCATAAAATGTAGTAGTCTTCTTTCTGATCCTCCATCCGGGCTGCCATTTTCCGGACATCAAAATTGTGTGCAAGTTCTTCCAGCCGTTGTTTTGATGCGACGATCTGTGGTGCTTTTTGAGCAAGCATATCAGCGGCTTCCTGATTGAGATCATTGATCTTGCGGGAAACCTCTGTGATCTGTCGGTTCAGCTTTTGATAGGCATCTGCTGGTGTTCCTGTATATTCATCGGGGATGGTGATTTTCTCAAAATGCAGAGAGCGGAATACAGCATCTACTTTTTGAGCTTCTCCGGGTGAAACAAAATAGACACCATAGAGATAGCTTTCATCCTGTTCTCCTTTGACAAAAATAGCTCCCAGATCATCCATCAGATACTTCTCCAGACGGCCATATTGTTCAACCGGAATCCGTCCAAATCGATAATTGATGTATTTGTAGTGCAAAATCCGATCCAGTTCTCCATCCAGAGGACGGAATGGTTCAATCAGTTTTTGCTTGTTTAAAAGCGTTTCTGTTTCTTTTTTGAGCGTTTCTTTTTTGGACTGAATTTTCAGGTAAGCCTCATTCGTGGTACGAATCAGCTCAAAAATATCATCCAGACCAAGAGAGGTATCCGGGGAAATTTCATCGGCATTCACCAGATATCCGGCGAATTCTTCGGCTTTGCCAAGTGCATCCTTGTAAGGATTGATCTCCACGAACGGCCGGAGATTATCCACAGTTTTTAATTCTGACAAAGCAGATTCGAGCTGGATCTCATATCTGGACAGATAGAGATCTGTCACCCGGTCGATATCATTTCTTGGGCCGGATATATTGATGAATTTCATTTTTACAATCATTAAATCTTTCCTCCAACATATCCTAAAGTCTCGCCAGAATTTAATCCGTAACGGATACATTCCATGGCGGTGGTCAGTTTTCGAAGTTCTTCTTCTTTTAAAAAGAGATACATGTTGATCGAAGCAATCGAATAGGGATTTTGTCTCCGGTCGGCTGTATACAAATGATACAGGCAGTCCTCATACATCTGTTCCATGGTCAGTTCCTGTCCGAAATCATAATGTCTTGCATAAGATGTTTTCTGAAACAGAGTAAAAAATTCATCCACATCAGATGCCTCAACCATCGCTTTGACCTGTTCCACGGATACACGATAGTGGATCGGAATCAGAAGTGAATAGATATCGGCTTCTTTCAGATGAAAATGCTTTTTGGAACGGTAGATCCACTGCATATTCAGCAGATCGATCTTGGAGCCGCAGTCTCTGGTAAAGAGTTCCAGTTCTTTTTTCTTCAGAAACTTTTTTCGCTCCTTCCACATTGCGGTGAAATAATAAAGATTCAATGCAAGATCATAATCAAACAGGGTGACATGCTGACTGTCTTTTAGTTTTTTCAATGGTTCATAATACTCGGTATCTTTCAGATTCTCTACGAGCTGGTCAGTAGTTCTGGAGGTGATCAGCTTTTCGATGGAAATCTGCGAGTATTTATCAAAGAATGGTTTTTTGTGGTTCAGATCAAATGGTTCCTGATAATGATTGATTACAATACGCAGACAGTAATTGATCAAATCCACTTCATACCGCTTTAAATAAAGTTTTAAAAACTTTCTCTGTTTCGGACCGCAGAAACGGTAAATCTTTGTGTAATCGTGGTACAGCGAGAGAATCAGTACTTTTTCGATATTTCCTCTGTGCAGCATTGCCTCGTTCATATCCTGGAGCACATCCTGATAAGACGAATGTGCATTTAAATAGGAAACAAGTTCGGTGACACTGGTGAGAGCCGCTATCTCTTCAAACTGTTCGTCTGTAAGGAGTCTGGCCTCCATGGCGCGCAGTTTGGTAATGATCCCACTGTATTCGAGTAAGTTTCCCATATGCTACACCTCTGTGATTCGTTTTAAAATTTCCTGTGCGTAAAACGTATGTCTGTTTTCGTATTCCTTCTGTAATGCGAGTACGCAGCTGTCATTGGAATCTGCCTGACGATTCAGAAGAGACTGGGTATCTGCTTCCAGAGATTCCCGGATCTTCTGAAGCTGAGCCTGGGTTTTTTGTTCCAGCTCCAGATCAAACTGCTTTCGTTTTTCTTCGTATTCTTTATCCAGGACGGATTTCTGAAGTTCTGCGTGCTCTGCAATGGCAGATGCGGCCATTTCAATCTCCGTCAATTTGTTGATAATAGACTCCATAAAAAGCCCCCTTTTTGTCAGAATAAATAATATACATTATCATACACCTTTTAAATAAAAAAACAATCACTTTGTCGATTATTTTATGATTTTCCATAAAAAACCATATGAAACAATCAAAATAGTCATATTTGTCTGTTTTCTGGAATATATAGTTTATACAAAACTATGAAAAATAAAGTGCAAAAAGCAATATATTACATAAAAATGACAATAAAGCACTAGAAAACAGGGGGTGTGGTAAAATATAATAAAAATGATAAGTATATTGTGGAAAAACTATTCTTTTCGCAGTATAAATTTGGGGCAAAACAAGGAGGAATACTATGAAGAAAGGAAAAAAAGGCCTTGCATTGGCAATGACACTGGCAGTCACAATGACTTCTGTGCCAACAGCTTTTGCGCTGGATGGCAATGCACAGCCGACAAAGCAGCCGGATAATCAGTTGGATCAGAGAGATACAAAAGCGATTTCCTACAAGTACACAAAGCTGGATCAGGCACCAATGAAAGCAAGTGTGAAAGCAAGCTCTGAGAATACGCCGATGCAATGGAGTGAAGGCCCGGCAAATCTGGCATTTGATGGGGATGTTAATACAGGATGGCATACCGATTATAACACACATCAAGGTCCGTATACGATAGAATGGAATTTGGGCGGAACCTATAAGATTGGAAAAGTGGAATATACTAGAAAGAAGACAGGAGCTGCCGGAATCTGGAAAGAAATTAAAATTGAAGTGAAAAATGGAGAAACTGGCAGTTGGCAGACTGCATATAATGGTACAATTGCAGAGACTGCAGATGGAGCAAGTACTGATATTACATTTGAACCAGTCGATGCAAGTGATGTAAAAGTTACGGTAGTAAAAAGTTATGATAATCCAGAAGGAAAATATGCTTCTGCCGGAGAAATCAATGTTTACTCTGCAACAAAAGAAGTGACTCTGATAAATCCGATTAAAATCTTACCGGAAGAGGGTAAGACCACCACGATGAAAGAAGGCGAGACTCAGCAGTTCCGATATGAGTTGACGCAGGAAGCTGAAGAAGCGGGCGGAACTGTGGAATGGAGAGTTCAGGACGGTGGTATTCTGAAGGTGGATGAGAACGGTTTTGTGACAGCAGTTAGTGCTGGAAAAGGAAAAGTATCAGCCAATTATAAATTGGGAAATACAACCTATAATACATACATCGACGTTACTGTAGAAAAAGTAGAGACAGAATGCACGATTAGCCTGAACGGAACACAGTACAAAGGAATGAGTCTTCAGGAAGTTGTAGAACAATCAAAATTAACAGAATTAACGAGCGTAAAATTTGAGAGCGGTGTGATTCGTGATACAGATTTTGATTATTTGAAAAAGTTCAATCGTCTTCAGTGGACATTGAAAGAATTCAGTATTGGTGACGATGTCAAATTACGGGGACTCAGTGGAGATGCTATTCCATTGAATGCTTTTTATGCATCGTATCCGGGATATAACATAGAAAAAGTATATCTTGGAAAAAATGTAAAAGGAATGGGAATGAATGCATTCGGAATGTGCAGAAGCTTAATCAGTTTTGAAGCACCTGGTCTGGAAGAAATGCATACTACTGCTTTGAACCGAGTGAATGGATTGGCGGAATTAAACCTGCCGTCATTAAAAGTAGTGAATGATCCATTGTTTGGTAATATGAGCAATAGTACGACAGAAACAGTAAAACTTCCGGCTGTTACAGAGCTTGATAATGATGCGTTTAAATATTTAGGAGCATTAAAGACGCTGGAATTAGGCGCAACACCTCCGTCGTTGAGTATTTCTGCCGGTGAGTTGAAATTTGCAAAAGGTGTCGTAGATAATCTGAAACTTGTGATTCCGGAAGGTGCGTTAGATGCATATAAGGCAAGTCCTGGATATAATGCAGAGCAGAATACATGGTATGGAATCAAACTTTCAGAACCTCAGGAAGAAGTTCATATCAATGCAACGATCAACGGAACAGCTGTTGACGGTGCGAGCCTGGAAAAAGCAGTTGAAAAATCTGGTGTAGCTGTGGATGCGGTGACTTCCTTGACAATCAATTCCGGAAAAGTAACACAGGAAGATCTGGCTTATTTGAAGAGCATTTCAAGACTTGAAACATTCGAAATGAATGTTGGAGACAATCTGCAGTTGATCGGAATGGATGGACAGCCTACAACTGTATTAAGTAAAGATACCGCAGTGATTGAATTTGCACCTAAACGTGCCGGAAGCAGCCGCGCAGATATGACAACACTCACATTGGGCGGTATTACAGAAATTTGCAATGGAGGATTAAAAGCATATGACTCTATTGAAACGATTCATATGCCAGATGTTGTTACAGTAGGAGCAAGTGCTTTTGGCTTGGGAGCATGGTTAGAGACATTAGATCTGTCCAGTGCAAAGACAATTGGAGCTAATGCATTTAATGGATGTAAGCGTTTGGAAAGTCTGACAATGAATGCAGTCGAGACACTGGGAGAAGGATCCTTTAAATACACAGATGCACTTGATCGCCTGACACTTCCTGCTACGATTAAAAATATTGAAGATATTCGATTTGGAATTTGTAAAAATGGAAATAAGAGCGGTGCTAAAATTACAATTTTGGCAACAACTCCACCGACTGTTGACAGTGCGGCATTTACCGGTGTATCTAGTGTGACACGGCCGGCTACTGTGACAGTACCTCAGGGAGCGCTTGCTGCATATGTAGCTCAGGTAAATCCAAAGGCTGATGTAGCGAAAGTACTGAAGAGACAGGATATCAATTGGAATTCGTTGTATTTACGAGAAGAAGGCTCTTCTTTGGTGGAATATAAGGCAAAATGTGGCACATGGGCAGATCAGTATGCATATGTAGCAACAGGCCAGACGATCACAGCAGATAAGTTGGCGGCTCTGCATAAAGATGATCAGAAGAACTTGAAAGAAAACGAAGAACTTAAAGGCTGGAATACAAAGAAAGATGGTTCCGGTGATATGGTGACAGCAGAAACGGCTGTATCAGAAGAAATGACCGTTTATCCGGTGATCGGAGAAAAAGCAGATCTGGATGTTGCCGTATCTTATTCAAATGTGGATGAAGCAGGCGAAACAATCTGGACAAACCAGGATGTGACCGTGACTCTGACAGCAAACGAACCTGTTCAGGATATCGAAGGATGGACTCGCGTATCCGATACCGTGCTGACAAAAGCTTACAGCCAGAATGGAACCTATAGCGTTACGGTAGTTTCCAATGACAATCAGCAGAAAGAAGTGACCTACACGGTAGCAGGCATTGACAAACAGGCTCCGAATGTAAGCGTCAAAGGCGAAGGAAATGGAGATCGTTTCCGCAAGATCACAGGAATCGCAGTGCACGATACAGAAGGTGTCAAAGAACTGAAGGTCAATGATACAGTTACAGAGATCAACAGCAAGTACAAATACCTGACAGACATCGAAAAAATCGGTGTAAAAGAAGGAGAAAATACAGCAGTTGTTGTAGATCAGGCAGGAAATGAAAAGACAGTGACATTCCACTATGATACCGTTGCTCCGACATTCCAGTGGATCGTGGACAACAGTAAACTGGAACAGTCCAAAGAAGTACGTCTTGAGACAAGCGAAGAGATCCAGCTTCCGGGTGAAGGATGGTCTCTGAAAGGCCAGGAAAACGGAACGTATGTCTATGTGAAGACCTTTACAGCAAACTGGAAAGACAAAGCATTTACAGTGACAGACCTTGCAGGCAATGTATCAGAACCGCAGTTTGTCGAAGTAAAACGCATCGACAATACAAAACCGGCAGTGGTAGAACTGACACAGGATATCACAGACTGGACCAAGAAAGATGTAACTGTGACGATCAAGACCTCTGTAGACTGTGCAACACCGGAAGGATGGAAAAAAGTCGATAAGAGAACCTTCACAAAAGTATTTACTGCAAGTGGAGAATACAGCGTTATCCTGACAAGTGCAACAGGTGTGACAGGAGATGCGTATGTATTTAGCATTACAAACATTGACAAAGAAGCACCGGTGATTGATTATGCAGCCATTGAAGCAGCAAAGGGATATAAGAGAGAGATCCCGTTGAATGAGGGAGAAGAGTACACAGAAGAACAGCTGACAGAGATGTTCACAAAACCGGAGTGGGTAAAAGACAATTCCGGCACAGCAGCATTTAAAGTAGACAAATGGGGTCTGGAACATGGACTGGATGGATATCAGCCATTCACATCGAAGACACCGGGAGAGTATAAAGTACGCTTCTATGCATACGATGCAGCAGGAAACAGCAGCAGCTTTGACGTGTATGTGAAAGTCCTCGAACCGGAGGTACCGGAAGTAGAGGAACGTACAACAACCGTGAACTATACGGTATTTGTAGATCATCGGGTTCGTACCGGACAGTGGACGCATACAGGAACAGAGACAGGAGAATTCACATTCGACCTGTCCATGGTAAAATATCTGCCATCCAACTATAAACTGGCAGAAGGAGAGACTGGATACAGAGTTCTTCAGTATGGAGATACAACTGCTGTAACATTCTATCTTACAACAAAATAAATCAGGCTGTTGATCTCAGCTTGAGCGAACACATAATTTCCGTCGGAACAGATGCGGATCATTTCCTCTCTGTTCCGGCGGAAATTGTAATTTTATCAGAAATTTAGTTTGGTATATTCTGGTTTTCTGCTATAATAGAATGGTTCCTTGGAAAGGACATTGAATCAGGGGATTACAGAAGGGAGTATAGGAGATGAGATTACGTAATATTCCGCGTGCGGAGAGCACGATACAGAGCCACAGGGCAGTGATCAGACGACCAGAAGATCAAAGAGGATGCTGGGAGCAGGTATTTGGAAATGAGAAACCGATTCACATAGAGATTGGTATGGGAAAGGGACGGTTTTTGCTGAATATGGCGAAACAACATCCCGATATTAATTTTATCGGAATTGAAAGGTACTCCAGTGTGCTGCTAAGAGCTCTGGAAAAATACGATACAGAAGAGTTTCAGGAGCTGACAAATGTCCGGTTTGTCTGCATGGATGCAAAAGAGCTTCCGGAAGTTTTTGCAAAAGGTGAGGTAGGCCGGATTTACCTTAATTTTTCGGATCCGTGGCCCAAAGCCCGCCATGCAAAGAGGAGACTGACTTCTACAGAGTTTTTGGCACGCTATGACAAGATTCTTGCAGAAGAGGGAAGTCTGGAGTTTAAGACGGATAATACAGAGCTGTTCCATTTTTCGCTGGAACAGATAAAAGAATATGGGTGGAAAGTATTTCGTTATACATATGACCTGCATCATCATGAAGAGATGAATAAAGGGAATATTATGACAGAATACGAAGAAAAATTTTCAGCAAAAGGCAATCCGATCAATAAGCTGATTGCTGGAAGAGCTTCGGAAACATCGGCAGAGTAGCTCACATCTTTTGCGATGCAGCATACAATAAAAGGGAGGAATACGCATAGTTGGAGAGTGGTTGATGGGCTGGAAAAGAAGCTGGAAAGAGAAACTGCGACAGAGAGTATATTGTCAGGCAGGGCTGAACAGACAGATATTATGCATAAAGCGTTCACTGGAAGAAGTATGTGCGATACTCAATACAGGATGTTGCCATAAGTAATAAAAAGAGTAGGTGTTTGAGATGAAGATCCGAGTGACTGCGAAAAATTATCCACAGGAAGTACTCAGGTCGGAAACACCGGTTCTGGTAGAATTCTTTGCGGTATGGTGCGGAAAGTGCGCTATGATGGAGGATATACTGGATGAAATCGCAAAGGAATACGATGGACGCATCAAGGTGTGTCAGATCGAGATTGAAGAATCTGCATGTCTGGCAGCAGAATTTGAAGTAGAAGTTGTTCCTGCGTTTGTGGTATTCCAAGATGGAAAACCGGTGAATTATGCCAATGGGGTACTGACAAAGGATGTTTTAGTCAGAATGTTAGAAATTTAAAAAGAGTTTTTCAGGGGAGCAGTTGTTTGTTCTGTCTCCCCTATGAAGACTATGTTGTATATAATAATAGAAAAATTCAAAAAAATCAAAAAAACACTTGCTTTTTTTGTGAGAGTCATATATAATAATCCTTGCGTTACAGATTAGGTAACATCATAGAGATGCGCGATTAGCTCAGTTGGTAGAGCACCTGACTCTTAATCAGGGTGTCCAGGGTTCGAACCCCTGATCGCGCATTTAGAAATCACTGTTTTTGCAGACCAGAAGCTGCGGGGGCGGTGGTTTTTTTGTTACAAAAAGTTCGACTCACTCAATAACCGGATATGATCAATTTTTATCCGGCTGTTGCCCATCGTGTGCTTTCCACTGGCATTCCATGTCACGAAAAACTGCCTTGAAAAATGGATTTTCCGGTGAACAAGCATAAATGCAAAATTGAATTTTTCCCTTGCCCTCATGCAAATGACACACCCGCATTTGCTCAAAATGAATTCCATCATTAGAACATTCGATACAATAGTCCTCCTCACGTCTGCTTAAACGATACCACATAGATTTTACAGAGGCATCAATGACCGATTACTGTCCTTAAATTCTGTTTTTACAACAAAACTAAAGTGTTTTTCTTCTGTTTCCATTTGATAAACAGGTGCATTGTCATTTCGAAAATGATAATAGGTTCTTTGCCACAAATCTGTTCGGGGTTTCGTAATTATTTCTATTTTGTCGTTTTCGATCTTAAAAGAGTTTGGCTCCCTTGTCCATTTAAAATTTTTTAAATTCATAATATTTATTTCCTCTGCAAATTCAAAATTTCCTTAAATTAACGATATCACAAAAAAGAAAAATAAACCATATAAACAGTGTATATAAAAAGAGACCTTTTGCATACACGCGCAGAAGATTAGCGAGAAGGTGGGAGAACAATCCCCTTTGTGTGTGCTTGGATTCGTACAAAAAATCTGATATTGGAGAAAATATCAGTGAAAAAATGACAAAATTGATAATTTCATAGAGCTGATAAAAAACAAAGACGAAAAAACTTACAAAATAATTCGGAAAAAGGGAGTTAAAATAAAAAAAGTGTACAAAAAGTAAAAAAATTATCACTAGAAAATAAATTGCAAACTGATAAAATAAAAACAAGAAAAAAGCCCGGGACAAAAAAATGGAGAGGAAAAGAAGTATGAAAAAAAGAGTAATTGCAACATTTTTATCAGTGATGATGGCAGCTTCAGTATTAGTGGGATGCGGCAGTGATCAGAAAGAAGAAAAAAAAGAAGAAACAACAGCCTGGCAGGATGTAGATTATTCAGGTGAAGATCCACAGTTGGAAAAGAAAATCAAATTCTTATCAATTTGGGCGGAAGATAATGATAATGGAATTTTGATCAATAAAATTTGTCAGGATTATAAAGACAATGTCAATCCAAATTTCGAGTGGGAATATGAAATGGTTTCAGCAGATAACCTGACACAGAAAATTGCAACATTATCTGCATCCAACGATCTGCCGGATATGTTCGCATATGAAGCAGGAGCACCACTTACAACATTGATCGAAGCAGATAAAGTGGCAAATGTTTCAGAGATTGTGGATACGATCGGTGTATCTGACAGCCTGAATGAAGGAGCTGTTGAATTGATGAAAGGTCTTTCAGGAACAGACGATCTGTACGATCTGCCATTGGGACTTAACGTTGAGGGATTCTGGTACAACAAAGAGCTTTTTGAAAAAGCCGGATGTGAAGCCCCGACAACATGGGATGAATTTGAAGCAGTTCTGGAAAAACTGGATGCAGCAGGAATTCAGCCTCTTTCCACAGGAGGATCTGACAAGTGGCTCGCAACTCGTCTGATCAATGCGTATGCAGTAAGAACGATGGGAAACGATGCTCTGACAAAAGCAGCAGAAGGTGAGATTGACTATACAGATGAGGGCTTTGTAGAGGCAGCGCAGAAACTCGCAGACTGGTCCGAAAAAGGATATTTCGGGGAAGGTGTTACAACAGTAGATGCCAATACAGCAGGTTCTATGGTGATGAGTGGTAAGGCAGCAATCTTCTATACAGGTTCCTGGTTTACACAGAATTTGACAGATCCATCTCAGAATCCGGCAGGAGAAGACGGAATTGGATTCTTTAACATTCCTGTAGTAGATGAGTCAGTCAGCTCCGCAACTTCTTATTCGATGAACTGTGGAAATATCCTCGCACTGGATAAGGCAAAATTTGATGAAGGGACAGCATGGTTCTTAAAATATTTCATTGAAAACATGGGTAACCTGGCAATGGAAGAACTGGGAACAGTTAAAGGTTATACATATACAACAGAAGCAGAAGACATGGATTCTTATACAAAATTAGTTTTGGATGAAATCGACAAATCAACAGAAGGATTTGCATGGTGGGAAGCAAAAATGAATGCTGAACTCTCAAAAGTAGCACAGGAAAATGTTCAGCCATTACTGAACGGCGACATGAGCGCCGAAGAATATATGCAGTCCATTCAGGATGTATATGACATGAATAAATAAAACAAGGCTTCCAGACAGATAGAAAAAGGGAAGTGTTTGGAATAAAAGCTCCGAACATTTCCCTTTTCTCTTAGAAGAAAGGAAAAGAGATATGAAAAAAGTATTAGCGAACAAAAAAGCAATTGCGCTTTTTGTAGTTCCGGGATTTGTATTGTATACAATACTGGTTATCGTACCGGTTATCTGGTCACTGTACTATTCCTTGTTCAGTGGAAGCCCGGGACTACAGTGGGAATTTGTAGGATTTGATAACTATGTAAAACTGTTTCAGGATAAAAACTTCTTAAATGCACTGTGGGTCAATGCAAAATATATTTCGGTCGTAATGATCGGTCAGGTCGGACTCGGTTTGCTTCTCGCATTGATGTTTCGATTCTGGCTGAAACGCTGTAAGACGATTGTACGTACTTTAGTATTTTTCCCGGTTGTTCTTCCAACCGTTGCAGTTGGTCAGTTGTTTGCAAAAATTTATGAAATTCAGCCAAGTTATGGTCTGTTAAACAGTTTTCTGGATTCGATTGGACTAAGTAATCTGGTGCAGCCGTGGATCGGCCAGGCAAGTACAGCGTTGTGGGCATTGTGCGTAATGGATATCTGGGTGGCAATGGGATTCTATTCTGTTATCTTCTACGGAGCACTTCTGGATATTCCAGAGGATATCCTGGAAGCAGCAAGAATTGATGGAGCAGGAAGTTTTCAGATGTTCAAGAGTATTTTGCTTCCACTACTTCGTCCGATGATTATCACCAGCCTTGTATTTAGTTTCTCAGGAACGGTAAAGATGTTCGAATCTGCGCTGGCATTGACAAACGGAGGACCTGGTACTGCGACGAAATCACTTTCTATGTATATGTATGATGTATCATTTACATACAACAAGGTCGGATACGGAAGTGTTATTGCGATTGTAATATTCCTGATTTGTATTATTGGTTCCAGAATCATTAACAGATTTGATGTGAAGGAGGAGTAAAGATGAAAAAGGTAAAATCCGGTTTAAAAGGATTTATTATTTTCCTGATCTGTGTGATAGAGGTATATCCATTGTTTTGGATGCTGACGGCTTCCTTGAAACAACAGTCAGAGTGGAGTGAATATCCGGCATATGCATTGAATAAAGGGTTCTATTTCCAGAATTACGTGGATGCATGGACACGCGGAAACATGGCAACATTTTTTAAAAACAGTTTGATCACAACGGTTGTTTCTTTGATCTTTATTGTGATTTTTGCAACAACGATTGGATTTGCAGTTACAAAAATGCAGTGGAAAATGAGAAAAAAGGTGGCGTCTTACTTTACGCTTGGAATTATGATCCCGGTTGCAACTGCACTGATTCCATTATTCCAGATTTACAGCAAAACAAATCTTTTGAATACAAGAACCTGTCTGATCCTGACTTATATTGCATTTGGACTGTCATTGTCGATCTATCTGGTGCAGGGATATTTAAGATCCTTCCCGGATGACATTATGGAAGCGGCAGTTATCGATGGGTGCGGAATTTACCGTATGATGTGGCATATCGTTGTACCGCTGATGAAAAATGCGATTGTAACAGTACTTGTACTTCAGTTCTTCTTTAAATGGAACGATCTGTTATTCTCAATGACGTTTATCAGTGATTCTTCATTGAAAACTGTACAGACAGGACTTTTGTACTTCTCCGATGAGTTTGGCGGCAAAAACTGGGGGGCAATTTTCGCATCGGTTTCTTTGAGTGTGTTCCCGATGTTGATTTTATACACACTTTTGAATAAGAAAGTAATGGAAGGAATGACCGCAGGTGCAGTCAAGGGATAAATATATGGACAGAGAAAAAATGCAGAACTATGCAGACGAGATCCGGCAGTTTGTGATGGAACATACGGAAGATGTGCTGAAAAACCCGCGTAGTTTTATCCGGTATCCATTCATTGATCCGGGATCTGTATATGATGGAAATGTGTGGGACTGGGATACATACTGGTCTGTATATGGATTTTTTAATCTGGCAGACAGATATCCGGATGATACGACAAAAGTACGTCTGATCGAACATGCGAAAGGAAATATTCATAATTTTATGGATCATCAGCTTCCGGATGGATACATCCCAATGATGATCGAAGTGGCAGACTGGCCGGAACCATATTTGAATATGAAACATAAAGAAGGAATCCTGATGAATATGCACAAACCGTTTTTGTGCCAGCAGATTGTGCTGATCAGTGATTTTATCGGAGATTATTCCTGGTGCAGTCAGTACTTTGCAAATCTTGAAAAATATTTTGAGTGTTACGATAAGAATTATTATTTTGAAAACTGTGGGCTTTATGTCTGGTGTGATGACATTATGATCGGAATGGATAACGATCCGGCCACATTTGGAAGACCGAAATTTTCCACAGCCAATATTTATCTGAACAGCTTTATGTGTATGGAACTGGAGGCAATGGGAAAAATCTGCCGGACATTTGGAAAAGAAAAAAGGGCAGAATATTATCAAGAAAAGAAAACAAAGCTGGTTGAAGCGATACAGAATGAATGCTGGGATAAGAGAGATCAATTTTTCTACTCGGTGGATGTGGATATTAAAACAAGAAAATTCGACTGGTTTCATGAAGGGCTTGGTGTTTTCTGGAAAACACTTCCAATCAAGATTCGGGTCTGGTCGGGCTTCATTCCGATGTATGCAGGATTTGCGACAAAAGAGCAAGCAGAAGCTATGGTACATCATATATTTGACGAGGAGACATTTGCTTCTTTATACGGAGTGACAACACTTGCGAAGGATGAGAAAATGTTTGACCTGTCGGTAACGAACAATCCGTCAAACTGGTTGGGGCCGATCTGGCTGGTAGCAAACTATATTATTTTTAAAGGGCTTTTGAATTATGGATATATAGAGGAGGCTGAAAAAATATGTGAAGGAACATTACTTCTTTTGGGAAAAGATCTGGAAACAACAGGCAGTCTTCATGAATACTATGATCCATTTGATGGACATCCGATCATGAATGCCGGGTTTATTAACTGGAATGTTCTTGCTTTGAATATGGTTGATGAATTAAACGGGAAAAAATCGATGGCTTAATGGAGGTAGAACCATGATCCAAAATCCGATCTTGCAGGGATTTTGCCCAGATCCCAGCATTGTTCGAGTGAAGGAAGATTATTACATCGCGGTCTCCACATTTGAGTGGTGGCCCGGTGTCAGGCTTTTTCATTCCAGAGATCTGGAACATTTTGAGCAACTGCCGTCTCCTCTGACTAGAGTCAGCCAACTGAATCTGATGGGCAATCCGGACTCCTGTGGAGTATGGGCACCGGATTTGTCTTATGATGGAGAGCGATTCTGGCTTGTTTTTACTGATGTAAAGACAAGAAGTGGGAGTCGGTATTATAATACACACAATTATGTCGTATGGTCGAAGAATATAAAGGAGGGGTGGTCAGAACCAGTTTATTTGAACAGTACTGGTTTTGATCCTTCTTTGTTTCATGAAAAAGACGGGAAAATGTATCTGGTCAATATGATCAATGGATTTGAGGGGATCCAGATTCAGGAATTTGATAAAGAACAAATGTGTCTGATCAAAGAGCCGGTTAATGTCTGCAGAGGGACTGGAAGGGGATTTACGGAAGGTCCTCATCTGTATCACATCGGGGAATGGTATTACCTGATGATGGCAGAAGGTGGTACTTCTTATGAACACTGTGAGACGATGTGCCGTTCCCGTTCTCTGTGGGGACCTTATGAGGAGGATCCAGGGAATCCGATCCTGACTTCTGATCCGGTAAAGACGGATGCACTGCAGAAATGTGGTCATGCGGATCTTGTACAGACACAAAAAGGAGAATGGTATCTGGTTCATCTTTGTTCCAGACCGAACGCCAACAGAAAATGTGTCCTTGGCAGAGAAACGGCACTTCAGAAAATAATGCAGACACAGGACGGATGGTTTCGGCTGGCATCAGGAAAACGCTATGGAGAACAAAAGATTCCTGATTTGAAAGAGATTGAAAAGCAGCCGTTTGTCAAGCTGAAGCTTAAAGATGAATGGGAAGAAAAAACAATCGGTATTTGTTACAATTCGCTCAGAATTCCTGCGGAACGATTTGCTTCTTTTACAGACAGAGAGGGATACCTTCGGTTGTACGGAAAAGATTTTTTGAACTCTCATTTTGAAGTCAGTCTGCTTGCAAGAAGGCAGACAAAGTTCAAAAGCGGAATCTGTACCTGTATGGAATTTCAGCCGGAATCAGAACGACAGGCTGCCGGAGTGGCATATTTCTACGATTCGATGAATTTTTATCTGTTTATAAAAAGCGGAAATCATTATGGGGTGGCATGGCTGGAAGTCTTAGAAAGCGACGGAGGAGTTGTACAAACGATCGCCCGGCGGACTTTATCAGAACAACAGCCAGGAATTTTTTTGAAGATACAGACAGATGAATCCGGAGAACATGCAGAATTTTTATATTCCCGGGATGACAGAGTCTGGGAGAAAGTGGCGGAAACGAAAACCGATATTCTGACAGATGAACATTGTGTAGGATTTACAGGAGCCCATTTTGGAATTTATTGTCATGATATGGAACAACGAAAAGGATATGCAGATTTTCAATATTTTGAATTGTTGGAAGGTGAGTAGGGAATGGAAAAAGAACATATTTATTATAAAGATTCAGTAGAGCAGTGGGGGCTTTGGGAAATTGAGATTCCCGGACCTTCCACAGGAAACCCGTTTATAGAACAGACAGTAAAAGCAGTGATATCCGGGAAAAATGAGACAAAAGAAATCGATGGATTTTATGATGGAAAAGGGCGCTATAAGGTACGTTTTATGCCGTCGTTTCAAGGTGAATATCAGTTTCATGTCACCAGTAGTTTTCAAAAGACTGCAGAAGGAAAATTTCGTGTAACAGAGCCGTCTGAGAATAATCACGGGCCGGTTCGGGTAGCCGGAACCTGGCATTTTGCTTATGAAGATGGAACACCGTATTATTCAGTAGGGACGACTTGCTATGTGTGGGAGCTGCAGTCTGATGAACGGATCCAGGAAACACTGGACAATCTGAAAGCTGCTAGATTCAATAAGATCCGGTTTTGTATTTTCCCAAAACATTATGCTTACAATTTCAAAGATCCGAGAAGTTTCCCGTATGAAGGAATACCTATGGATTCCAATGTGCTGACAGAGGAAAATTTTGGAACATATACGGAGGAATCTCAGGGAAATCACTGGGATTTTCAGAGATTTCATCCGGAGCATTTTCAGCATATCGAAGATTGTATTTTAAAACTGCAGAAGCTGGGAATCGAAGCAGATATCATCGTGATGCATCCTTATGACAGATGGGGGTTTTCCTGCATGAGCAGTGAGGGAGATGATCTGTACTGGAATTATGTTGTGACCAGATTTTCTGCATATCGCAATGTGTGGTGGTCACTGGCTAATGAATATGATTTAATGAAGCATAAAACATTGGAAGACTGGGAACGATATGCCCGGATTTTGTGCGAAAAAGATCCCTATCATCATCTGCGTTCCATTCACAACTGTCACGGATTTTACGATTATAACAGACCATGGATCACACACTGCAGTATCCAGAGGCAGGAGCCTTATCTGAGTGCGGAGTATGTGACCAAGTGGAGGGAAACATATAAGAAGCCGGTAGTTCTGGATGAAATCTGTTATGAAGGAAACCTGCAGTTTGGATGGGGAAATATCAGTGGAAAAGAATTGCTTCGAAGATTCTGGGAGGCATCCTGCAGAGGCGGTTATGCAGGACATGGAGAAACGCTGTTGGATCTGACAGAAGATGAGAAGGTATTGTGGTGGTCTCACGGCGGAAAGTTAAAAGGAGAGAGCTGGAAGCGATTTGGCTTTCTTTATGACAGATTGTGCGAGACACCGGGTCATGGGCTTGCGCCGTATGATCTGAAATGGGATTGTGTCTGTGGGGTGCCGGAAACAGACTGGAATAAAAAAGTAAAAAGCTATTATCTGATCTATTATGGATTTACCTGTCCGGCATTTAAAGATTTTTATTTTGATGACACGACAGAATTTGAAATTGAAGTGATCGATACATGGAATATGACGATTGAAAAGCAGGGTACAGGAAAAGGACGCTTCCGTGTGATTCTGCCGGGACATGAGTATATGGCTATTCGTTTAAGAGCAAAGGAGTGACAGATTATGAGAGTGGGAATCGTATATACAAGTACAACGCCGGAACTGATCGAGACGGTGAATACAGAGTTAAAAAAACAGCTGGGAGAAGATGTGGAATTTTTAAATTATGAAGACCCTTCTATTTTGGCAGAGGTGCGGGACGCGGGATTTGTGACGGCAGGTGCGGCTGCAAGACTGGTGACAATGTTCATGCAGGCGGTACAGGATGGAGCAGAAGTTGTTTTAAACTGTTGTTCTTCTGTGGGAGAAGTGGCAGATGCAGCGGTTTCTATCGGAAAATTTACAGGAGTACCGATCGTCCGGATTGACGAAGAGATGTGTCGGGAAGCAGTGCGTCTTGGTGCAAGGATCGGGGTATTGGCAACACTTCCGACGACGTTGGAGCCAACCAAACATACGATTGAGAGAGTGGCCAGAGAACTTGGAAAACAGGTGACTTTGGTAGATGGCCTGGTAGAGGGAGCATTTGGTGTGGATCAGGAGCAGTTCAAAGCATTGCTTGGCAAAACAGCAGAACAGATCCGTGATCAGGTAGATGTGATTCTTTTGAGTCAGGGATCTATGGCTTATGCAGAAACGTTCTTAAGCGAAACATATGGAATTCCGGTTGTGTCCAGTCCGCGATTTGGCGCAGCAGCAGTTCGAAGTGCGTTGGAGGAAAAAGGATATCGGTTTGAGAGACAGGGGGAGATGGGATGCTGACAGATACAAGACAATCACGGAATGCAAAAGTGACACCGGTAGACGGTCTTTCCGTGACATGGACACGGGGATTGTGGAAAGAGCGGACAGATACCTGCGCACAGGCAACAGTTCCACAGCTGCAGCATATGTTTGAAAGCAAAGAGATCAGTCATGTACTGGAAAATTTCCGGATTTGTGCAGGAGAAGCAGATGGGGAGTTTGACGGGACTGTATTTGGAGATGGAGATTTTTATAAATGGATGGAAGCAGCTGTTTATACTGCAGCAAAGAATCAGGACGAGGAACTTTTCAACCAGATTGATTCGTATATTGATCTGATTGGAAAAGCACAGCTTTCGGATGGATATCTCTCTACAAAGCAGATCATTGGAGAGCGCAATCAGAATGGTGTCACCAGAATGGGGGATATCAACGATTTCGAAGTATATAATTTTGGACACCTGTTTACAGCTGCCTGTCTGCATAAACGTCTCACAGGCAAGGATTCTTTTTTAAAGATTGCAATAAAGACTGCAGATTATCTGGAAGGGATGTATGCAGACGCACTGGAAAAAGGGGAAGTTCAGACAGCGGTATGCCCGTCGCATTATATGGGACTGGTGGAGATGTACCGGACCACGGGAGAAGAACGTTACCTGAAACTGGCAGAGCAGGCAATTGCATTGAGAGACAGTGTGAAAGAAGGTATGGATGATAATCAGGATCGGATCCCGCTGCGGGAGCATGAGAAGATTATTGGACATGCAGTACGTGCAAATTATCTTTATGCAGGAGTGGCAGATCTTTGTCTGGAAGAAGATGATGAGGAATTAAAAGATGTGCTGCATAAAGTCTGGAGAAGTCTGGTGGATAAAAAATTGTATCTGACCGGAGGATGTGGAGCACTGTATAATGGAACATCTCCTTACGGAAATTTTTTCGTAGATCAGAAAGTTCATCAGGCATACGGATATGAATATCAGTTGCCGAATATTACAGCATATAATGAGACATGTGCATCCCTTGGTGGTGTGTTCTGGGCATACCGCATGTTTCAGCTGGAGCCGAAGGCAGAATATTTTGATGTCCTGGAACGGATGATGTTAAATACGAACCTTGCAGCTTTGAGTATGGACGGAAAGAGGTTCTTTTATGAAAATATGCTTCGAAGGACAAAAACACTGGATTACGAACTGATCTGGCCGAGGACAAGATCGGAGTATATTTTAAGTTATTGTTGTCCGCCAAACCTGGCAAGAACCATTGCACAGTCCAGTGAATATGCGTATCTGACCTCCCAAGATGCACTGTGGATTGGAATGTACGGAGCCAGCAGGGCAAAGATTGCATTGGAGAATGGAGCTGCATTCACGGTGTACCAGGAAACCGAATATCCATATGATGGAAAAATCAGATTTACTTTTGAAGCGACAAATGAAACAGGATTTTCAATGATGCTTCGTATTCCAGGATGGGCAGAAAACGGACGGATCCAAAATGGAGAGAAACAGATTGTTCTGACCAGAGAAAATGCGGGAAGTTATTATGAAATCCGGATAGAAGATCCGCAGCATACAGAAATCTGTCTGGATCTGGAAATGCCGGTTCGCTATACAGTCGCCAATACCATGGTAGAAGAGACCGTGGGACAGGCAGCAGTGGAACGAGGTCCTTTGGTATATTGCTGTGAGTCGGCGGACGTTTCGGTAGATTCACTGGATGATATTTATCTGGATTCGGACGGGCAGGTGCAGCTTTGCAGCCAGCAGATTGAAGGAAGGACTGTGACAGCCGTGGAGCTTACCGGATACTGTGTAAACAGAGAGGGATATGACCGGAATGCTCTGTATCAGACATTGCGGCAGACTGGAATGGAAAAAGTAAAAATTCGTATGATTCCGTACTTTGCATGGGACAACCGGGAATTTGGAGAGATGCGGATCTGGTTTCCGGTACTTGTAAATCAAAAAAAAACAGAGCAGAAAGTACTTCTGAAGGATAAAAAAATCGTAGTGTTAGACGATGATCCGACGGGTGTACAGACTGTGCATGATGTTCCGGTGTATACAGACTGGGAAATGGAAAGTCTGCAGCAGGCATTTGAGGAAAAATCCAATCTGTTTTTTATTTTGACGAACTCCAGGAGCTTTTCGAAAGAAGAGACAAAACATGTACATGAGACGATTGCAAAGCGGCTGCATCAGGTATCACAGAGATATGGAAAAGAGTTCCTTTTGATCTCCAGAGGGGATTCTACTTTACGGGGACATTACCCACTGGAGACAGAAGTGTTAAGAGAAACATTGGAAGAACTGGGTGAAGCAAAGTTTGACGGCGAGATCCTCTGTCCGTTCTTTTGGGAAGGCGGCCGTGTAACGATTGATAATGTACATTATGTAAAAGAGGGAAATATACTGATTCCGGCTGGTATGACAGAGTTCGCCAAAGACCAGTCATTTGGCTATCAGTCCTCGGATCTGACCGAATATGTAGAAGAAAAGACCAATGGACAGTATAAAAAAGAGGATTGCATTACGATTTCTCTGGAGGAACTCCGTGCAAACGACATCGATGGAATCACAGGCAAACTGATGGATGTTCATGATTTCCAGAAGGTCATTGTCAATGCAACGACTTATGAAGAACTTCAGGTATTTGTACAGGCGTTCGTGAAAGCCGCAGAGGAAGGAAAACGCTTTCTGGCAAGAACGGCAGCCAGTTTCCCCAAAGTACTGGGAGGAGTTTCAGAAAAGCCGCTGCTGAAAAAAGAAGAGTTAGTGGAAGATACAAAAAACGGTGGAATCGTTCTGATTGGCTCTCATGTAAAGAAAACGACACTTCAGCTGGAAGCTTTGAAACAGTCCGAGGAGGAATTGTGCTTTTTGGAATTTCATGCAGAAGTATGGAAGGACAGAAACGGGTTGGAACAGGAGGCGCGCCGGGTAAGAGAAGAAGCAGAGCGTTGTATCCGTCTGGGAAAAACGGCTGTGATTTATACAAGCAGAACACTCCAGATGCCGGATACAGAAGATAAAGAACGGATTCTGGCGGTATCCGTTGCAATTTCAGAAGCTGTGACCAGCATTATTGGGAATCTGGAGATCAAGCCAAGATTCGTGGTGGCCAAAGGCGGCATCACATCTTCTGATGTAGGAACAAAAGCACTGCGTGTGAAACGGGCACAGGTTCTCGGTCAGATCAAGAAGGGGATTCCAGTCTGGAGAACCGGGGCAGAAAGTAAGTTTCCGGGAATGCCGTATATTATTTTCCCGGGAAATGTAGGTGAAGTGACAACACTCAAAGAGATTGTAGAAGAATTGGTATAGGAGGACTGGGAGATGCGGAAAGTAATTGTATCACTTGCCCCTGTGCGTGCAGGGGATGCCGTGGATGCAAACGCCCTGGCAGAAGATGTGAAAAAAAGTGTGGATGCAGGTGCGGCGATGTGTCACCTGCACTGCAGAAGACCAGACGGAAGTCTGACGGCAGATATTTCTTATATGGAAGAATGTTTTGAGACAATTTTGAAAAAAACAGATGTTGTCGTACAGGCTTCCACCGGAGGTGTTTCGGATCTGACGATTGAAGAGCGCTGCAATCCCCTGAAGTATGAAAAAGTGGAATCTGCTTCACTTAATGGGGGGAGTACCAATCTGGGGGAGGCTGTATATCGTAACTCCTTTGATGACATCCGGTACTGTGCTTCCGAAGTTTATAAAAGAGGAATTCTGCCGGAGACAGAAGTATTTGATATCGGAATGATTCACAATATGAAACTGGTGGAGGAAGAACAGCCTTTTGCAGAGCCGAAACTGTTCAATCTTGTGTTTGGACACAAAGGAGGTATGCAGGCAACACCGGAGATGCTGTCCGCATTTCGTTCCTTTGTTCCGCAGGATGCGTTGTGGGGAGTGACACATTTTGGAAGAGACAACTGGACATTTCTGGCAGCGGCAATCGCGATGGGAGCAACAGTGGTGCGGATTGGATTTGAGGACAGCGCGTATCTGGAAGAAGGAAAATCAGCAGAGTATAACTATCAGTTGGTAGAAAAAGCAGTGGCCTTGATAGGGGCAATGGGACTGGATGTCGCAACACCGCAGGAAGCAAGAGAAATCTTATATTTGAAGAAGAGGTAAGCGTATGTTAAAAATCAGCAGAGTTCACATAGATTATCAGAAAAATCCGGTGGGAATTTCAGAAATGCCACAGTTCGGATGGGAAATTGCAAGTGACAGGAGAAACGTGATACAACAGGCGTATACGCTTCAAATTGCAAAAGATCCGGAGTTTACAGAGCTTGTTTATAACAGTGGACGGGTTCTGTCGTCCCAATCCGCACACCTTATTGCAGCGGGGGAAAGACTGGAATCTGTTACAAAATATTTTGTACGGGTGAAGGTAAGTGATGAAACAGAAGAAACACCGTGGAGCGAAACCGCATATTTTGTGACCGGACTGACAGAAGGAGAAGTATGGAGTGCTCCATTTGTTTCAGCGGAGATAACAGAAACGGACAAAGAAGTTTCCAAGGGAACCTATGTCCGTGGAACATTTACAGTGAAAAAACCGGTAAAAGAGGCTTATGCAATGACCACGGCACTGGGGCTTTATCAGTTCTTTCTGAATGGAGAAAAGGTCGGAAAGGATGAGATGACTCCCGGATGGACATCTTATCGCCGACATTTATTGTACCAGACATATGAAGTGACAGATCTTTTAAAAGAGGGATATAATGTAGCTGGCGCCATGCTGGCGGCAGGCTGGTACAAAGGAGTTATGGGGCTGACAAAGGCAAGGAACAATTACGGGGACCAGACCGGGTTTGCTATGGAACTTCGAATTCGCTATGAGGATGGAAGTGAAGAGAGAATTTTGACAGATGGAAGCTGGAAAGGATGTGATTCTCCGATTATCTTTTCAGAAATCTATCACGGCGAGATCTATGATGCCAGTCTCGAGATTCCGGGATGGGCATCGAATGAGATATCGGAAGGGAACTGGCATCAAACAGCGGAGGTTCCATTTGATACAGGTGTGATCCGTGCACAGAGTGGGGCAAGAGTGCAGGTGATCGATGAAATCCCGGCGAAAAGACTTTTTACAACACCAAAAGGGGAACAGGTACTGGATTTCGGACAGAATATGGCAGGAAGGATTCGTGTTACAGCAACCGGAAAACCGGGAGATGTGATCTGGCTGAAATGCTTTGAAGTACTGGATTCCAAAGGAAATGTGTATCTGGATAATTTAAGAGCTGCAAGGGCAGAGATGAAATATACATTTGCAAAAGAAGGAACCATTACCTGGTATCCAAGATTTACTTATATGGGATTTCAGTATGCACAGATCTTGTCCTGTCCGGGAGAAATCAAAGCAGAGAACTTTACAGCGTGCACCATGCACTCGGAAATGGAACCAACGGGAAATATTACGTGCTCGAATCCTCTGTTAAATCAGCTGCATCACAATTATCTGTGGGGGTTAAAGAGCAATTTCCTGGACGTACCGACCGATTGTCCACAGCGGGACGAGCGACTGGGGTGGACCGGGGATGCACAAATTTTCTGCCGTACAGCCTGTTATTTGATGAATACTTATACATTCTATCGGAAATGGCTGCATGATGTGGAAGTCGATCAGACTTCGGAGGGAGGCGTTCCCCATGTAGTTCCCAATATTGAAGAGGGGAAAACAGATGGAAACTGGCTGCTTAGTCAAGGACCGCATTCTGCGGCTGCGTGGGCAGACGTGGCAGTGATCGCTCCGTGGACATTGTATTTGATGTATGGGGATACAAAGATTCTGGAAATCCAGTACAACAGTATGAGAGGCTGGATTGAATTTATGAGAGAACATTCCAATGATTACATCTGGAATTACAAGTTGCAGTTTGGTGACTGGGTGGCCTTGGATGCAGAAGAAGGAAGTTACTTTGGAGCTACCCCGAATGATCTGACCTGTACCGCATACTTTGCATATTCTACCGGACTGTTTGCGAAGATTGCAAGAGTACTGAACAAAGAAGAGGCAGCAGATTATGAGGACTTATATGCACATATCGTAAAGAAGTTCCAAGAGACATTCTTTGATGCAGAAGGAAATATAACGGCTCAGACACAGACAGCTCATATTGTGGCACTGTATTTTGGGCTGACACCAAAAGCTTACAGGGAAAAGACAGTGAAACGTCTGACTGAACTGCTGGAGAAGGAAAACGGACATCTTGTGACCGGATTTGTGGGAACTCCGTATTTCTGTCACGCTTTGAGTCAGAACGGACGTGTGAAGGAGGCGTATGATCTGCTTTTGAAGGAAGACTTCCCATCCTGGCTGTATCAGGTAAAACAGGGGGCTACCACCATTTGGGAACACTGGGACGGCCTGAAACCGGACGGAACGATGTGGAGTGCCGATATGAATTCTTTCAATCATTATGCCTATGGTGCAATCGGAGAATGGATGTATCGCGTGATGGGAGGTATTGAGGCGGACGAAGATGCTCCGGGATTTCAGCATGTGATCTATGCACCGAAGATCGGTGGAAATCTGAAGTTTGTGGACACAACCTATCATTCCGTATATGGAGAAAATCGATTGAAATGGCAAGTGGAAGAAGAATGTGTTACAATGTCAGTACGTGTGCCGGCAAATACGACTGCAGGAATCCGTCTGGATGGAGCAAAGGAAGTTCTGGATGCAGACGGGCTTGTATTTGAAAAGAAAGAGGGATACATGGGAGCAGAAGCCGGATCAGGAGAGTATACCATTCGTTATAAAAGATGAAACAATAGATAAAAGAGAGATGCAGGAGGCATGGATATGAAAAACAGGTTCTTGAATTGTTGGAAATGGTGGAAAAGACACAATATTCGAGACCAGATTTTCATGTCCATGCTTTTCTTGACTGTATTGGCAATCGGGGTACTGGGAACTGTTTCTTATCATATGGAAAAGACGACGATCGAGGAGAATTACAGACAGTCTTATGAGACCATGCTGAAAAACTCAAGTAAGATTTTGGATTTGAAATTAAACCCGATCATTGATAAAGAGCGAAGTATATTAACAGATGTAAAACTTTGTGAAGTTCTGGAGAGGGGACGGAAAGACGGAGATCATGAGTTTACACAGGAAGAGCAGAAAGCTCTGGAGAAAATCCTGACCAGTATTACCTTTCAGGAAGAGGCAGTCAGCAGTGTGGCAGTGATGGATTTTTATGGACATCATTTCTTTTTGAGTAATATCAATAAGGGAGGGCTTTCCTTTTATAACTATTATAAAGAACATCGTTTTCAGGACGAAATCTGGTATAAAAAGACAGCAGAAAATGCCGGAAAAGAAGTTTTCTGGGGACAAGGTGTACTTGGAGGTGCAGAAGACACAGAGGAGGTCATCTGCTTTACTAAGATTTTAAACAATCCATCAACCGGTTTTCCGATGGGATGCATGATTCTGAATCTGAGCAGAAGAATGTTAGGCGAGTCGATTGTGGAAGGAGATGAAGAATATCATACCAGTGTCTATATGGTTGTGGATGAAGTACAGGAAGGAATACCGGTGTATTTGAACAGTGGGGATGCAAATACGAAACAGCTCGTTTCAGATTATTTTAGTGGATCTGATAAAAGATATGTGTTCAGCAGTGCTCAAAATGAAACAACAGGATGGAGTTTTGTAAATGCGATCGCCAAAAACGAGCTGAGCATCACAAGCCGTTATGTGAGAAATGTAGTGTTCTCACTGGGCGGCATTATTGTGGTATTGTCGTTCTTCTTTGCAAGACAAATTTCAAAAAGTATTACAAAACCTCTGAAACAGCTGGAAAAAGTGATTTATGATGTGGGAGAAGGAGAACGTAATATTTCAGAAGAATTTGATGACAGTGAAGTGGGCATGATCGGAAGAAAATTCAAAGAAATGGTCAATACGAATCTGGAACTTTCCGAGCGTCTGATGGCGGTGAAATTAAACGAAAGAGAAGCAGAATTGTTACTCTTGCAGGCGCAGATCAATCCCCATTTTTTGTATAATACGCTGGACTCTATTTATTGCGTGGCAATTATACACGGGGATGACCAGATTGCAGAAATGATACTGGCACTATCAAATAATTTTAAATTGTCGCTGAACAATGGTGAAAAGTATATTTCGGTTGCTGATTCTATACGAAGAATCGAAGAATATATGAAACTGCAGAATATGCGTTATCAGGACAGATTTGAATTGCATGTGAAGGTACAGCCTGAGATTATGGAAAGCAAAATCATTTCGTTTATTTTACAGCCCTTTATAGAAAATGCAATGTATCATGGTCTGGAACCGAAGCTTGGAAAAGGCAGCATCTGGGTTACAGGGAAAAAAGAGGGGGGAAATTTGATCTTTGAGATTCGGGATGATGGAGTTGGGATCGAAGATTTATCAAAAGTAGAATCCGGGTATGGAATCAGAAATGTAAAAGAGCGAATTCAGTTGAATTATGGAACGGAATATGGAGTGATATTTGAAAGTGAACGTGGAAAAGGAACAATTGTAAGAATTACAATACCTGAAAAAGCGAAAGGAATGGGGAAATCATGTATCGATTAGTTGTAATTGATGATGAATATATCGTAGTGGAAGGCATTAAGGCGATGATCACCAGAAAAAAACTGGAGTATGAAGTGGTGGGATGCGCTTATGATGGAATCCATGGTCTGGAAGTGATTCGGGAGACAAAGCCTGATCTGGTCATCACAGATATTCGCATTCCCGGTATGGACGGGCTTTCGATGATTGAAGCAGCGAAAGAATTTTGTGAGGATACGGTATTTGTTGTGATCAGCGGATATACAGAATTTGAATATGCAAGAAGAGCTCTGAGGCTGGGGGTCAAAGGATATATTGATAAGCCGATCAGTATTGACAAGCTGAATGATGTACTCAATGCAGTAGAAAAAGAATGCTTCCAGACGAAGGAAGAACAGTATTTGCTCGCGATGAGCAGACAATTGACGAAAGAATTGAACGTAATTACAGAAAATAGCATCAAAAGTCTGGTGGAAAAAGATGCAGGAGCATTTTCTGGATATGCGAACGAGGCACTCGAAAAATTAAATCTGCTGTATCCGCAGCTTTTGGACCTGAAACGGGAAGTGTACAAATATCTGAGTGTGCTGTGTGATATTTTGCTGGAAAGCAAAAAAGGAATCGACAGAGAAAATTTGATATCGTTTCACGAGATGGAAAGCAGAAAATCGAAAGAGAATGTGTTTCAGTATGCAAAAAGCATTATTTTGGATCTTGAAAAGTATCTTGAAGCAGACAAGACAAAAAGTGGACATGGAACCATTCTGGAGCTGCTGACTTATATTGAAGCCCATTATAATGAGGATATCGGGCTGAATGAGCTTGCAGACATGGTAAAGATGAATACCGCATATTTGAGTGTGCTGTTTAAAAGTGAAGTTGGAATGTCCTATGTAAAATTCCTGACCAGTCTGCGAATCGATAAAGCGAAGAATCTGCTCAAAAAGGGGTACAAAGTATACGAAGTAAGTGAAATGGTAGGGTATAACAATTATCGCTATTTTACCGATATTTTTAAAAAGTATACAGGAGAGACGCCAAAAAATTACCAGAATCATGTATATCATCAGGATGCAGAATAAGAAGAAAGTTGTTTTTCGTGAAAAAGTGTAAAAAACATTTTGATTCCATCAGAAGAATATAGAATAAAGATATATGGAACAGATTTATGCCATTCTTTCTTTTCTATATTCCGAAGGGGTTATGTGGTAATGTTTCAGGAATATTTTGCGGAAATTGTTCAGAGACTGGAACCCGGTTCGCTCACAGATTTCAGATATGGAAAGAGTGCTGGTGTTCAAAAGTTCAGCAGCACGTTTCATTTTCTGATTCTGGATATTTTCGATAAAAGTATATCCTGTTGCATTTCGTATGATCCTCTGCAGCTGACGCTCACTGTAGTTAAATATAGAAGAGAGTTCTTTGAGCGAAACGGTTTTATAATTGGCCTGCATATAGCGTAAAATATACATCAGATTCCGGTCCGAAGAGTTCATATGGATATGAGGACATTCTACATGCTGTTCATGACGTCGAAACAGATTGATGAAAAACAGAGAAAGTAATGTATTGACCATTTGTTTTTTGTAACGCTTCTGATGATTACACTCAGTGTAGGCCCGATTGATCAGATCAGAAAGAACAGGATCTTCGTTGGTGTGGAAGAGGAGATAAGGAATTTCTGAGGTTTGATAAAAGATTCTTTTGAAGAAATCAGACAGAATCGTATCTCCTTCCAAAAGTCCGAAAAAAGATTGTTCAAAGGAACTTTTCCGGATCAAAATATTCATAATGATATCTTCGTCCCGAAAGGCGCTCAAAGCGTGAGTTGCGCCGGGAGCCATGATACAGATATCACCGGTTTTCATGGGAATGTTCCACTCCAGAATATGATTGCTGCAGTTTCCGTTTAATACACAGATGATCTCGAAAAAGTCATGTCTGTGCCAGAAGGCAGGGATATAGCGGGCATGACGTACAAAAGCGATGTCCATATTCTGCACAATGAAAATTTGTTCATTGATTTGAGAAGTTAGGGCGTTTGCGATATTTCTGTCCGGCATGGCTGTGTAGGCACTAAGCAATATGTCCATAATCTCATCCTGTGAGCAGGGAATGTTCAGATTCCGCTCAGGTGATTTCAAATAGAGCTGTTTCAGCTCTTTTTCTATTACATTCAAATCTGGTATTTCATTCATAAAAAATCCCTCCATCCATTCCCTTTTAATATAACATAGAAATGTCGCAAAAGATACTATCTTGTGTCCTGTTTTAGACTTATTATTTTTATGCAATCATGTTAGAGTAATACAAACGGCCGGAAACAAAAGAGAGAGGGTATGAGATATGGATACACATAGAAAATTAAAGTTTACGGAAAAGTTATCTTATGGGATTGCAGATTTACCAGAAGCAGTCAATTCTATTATTGCGGCATTTTTAACAATGTTCTATACAGACAATATAGGGCTTGCGGCAACTGCGATTGGTACGATGTTTTTTATTTCGAAATTGTTTGATGGTATTTCGGATATTCTTGCAGGTGTCTTGATTGATAAGACAAGAACAAAGTGGGGAAAAGCAAGACCGTGGCTTTTATGGCTTGCAGTACCAACTGGTTTGTCGATTGCATTGATCTTTTTTATTCCTCAGGATGGATCAAAAGCAATGCAGATGTTGTATGCATTTGTAACCTATAATTTATTTACTTCTATTATGTTTACGATCACAGGGATTGCGAGAAGTTCTCTGTTGGCGTTGATGACGCAGGATACGAAAGAAAGAGGATCTATGGCTGCCTTTGGAATGTTCTTTGGTCTGGCAGGTACAATTCTCGGATGTTCCTTTACATTTCCGCTGATCTTTAAACTTGGCGGTGATATCCGTGCATGGAGGATTCTGTTTGGAGTGTATGGCGCAATCGTTACAGCGGGGCTTTTTGCGGGATTTTTTCTGTCGAAGGAGTATGTTACTTCTGTGGAATCGGTTGTAAATGAAGAAGTAAAAAAAGTATCTTTTCGGGAAGGGATCAGGCTGTTTTTTACAAACAAATATTTGATCCTTGCACTTGTGGCAACCGTGCTGGTTAATTTTGTGACACAGATCAATTCATGTTCCCAGACCTATTTTTATAAGTATACGATGGGAGATGAGATGCTTACAACAACGCTGAATCTTGTCAGTATTCTTCCGATTCTTGCCGGAATTGTTTTTCTGGTAGGACCTTGCATGCAAAAATTTGGAAAGAAAAAATGTATGTATATCGGTATTTTTGGTCAGTTGATCGGAAGTGTCATCCGTGGAATCGCGGGAATGAATCAGAGTATTTCTCTTCTGGTTGTAGGAACTGTAATCAGCGGAATTGTAACAGGACTGCTTGCAGTACCGGTCAGTACTCTGTTTGCAGACGGAATCGATTATGGAGAATACAAGACAAACCGCAGAATTGAAGGAATGGGATCTGCTATTACAAGTTTTTCCCAGAAGATCAGTTCTGGTCTGGCACAGGCAAGTGTAGGATGGATTCTTGGTCTGACCGGATATGTCAGCGGTGAAATGGTACAGTCCGCTGCGACAAATACAGGGATCATTTCCATGTATGCGTGGATGCCGGCAGTACTTCTGCTTGTGATATTTATCATTTTGAAAATCTGGTATCAGTATGAAAACATTGCAGACGATGTTTTGAAGGAACTGGAAAATAGAAAAGTACAGACCGGGAAATAGAATAGAGAAGGGGTAAATGGATATGAATATGCTTGGGAATTGGATTTCGGGAAGGACAAAATCACCGTTTTATGCCCGCAAAGAATTTTGGATTGAAAAAACTTTGAAGAGTGCATCTGCGTCTGTGTGTGGGCTTGGACAGTTTCTCTTTTCTATCAATGGACAGAAAGTATCGGATCATGAGCTGGATCCCGGATGGACAAACTATGACAAAAAGATCCAGTATGTCACATTTGATGTAACGAAGCTTCTGCATCCCGGGAAGAATGTGATTGGAGCAGAAGTCGGAAATGGCTGGTTTCTGAAAAATGATGAACATTATACATTTTCATTTCCTGCCTTTATGCCGGCAAATCCAAATCCTTATGCAGCATTTGGAAAAGAACTGGTTCTGGCAGTGAAATTCGTGTTAAAGTACGTGGATGGAACACAGGAGATTTTTTATGCAGATGAGTCTTTTCAGGTAAAAGAACATCCTGTGAAAATGAGTAATGTATACGGATCAGAAACGTATGATGCAGAACTGGAACAGCAGGGATGGAATCAGGCGGGATTTGATACAGCAGGATGGAACCAGGCCAAGATCGTCCCTTTGCAGGACGAGCCCAAAGGAGAACTTGTGGAACAGTTTCAGCCTGCGGTGAAGGTGATCCAGCGCTGTCCGGCTCGATATCTGTATTCGGTATCCGGTCGGGAGATCTATGATCTGGGTCAGAATATTTCAGGAATGCTGCAGCTCACATTCCGGGGAAAAAAAGGCGATGTGATTCGAATTTATCCTGCGGAAAAACTGGATGCACAGGGGGATGTGGATCAGATTGCAAAAAATTGGGGGAAGGTAGGAAACTGCATTACCTGCATCGTCGGTGAGGATTATGTATGGCAGCAATATCGTATGAAGTTTACCTATTTTGCGGGGCAATATCTTGCAGTAGAGAAGAGCAGCTGTAGTGTGGAAATAAAAGAACTGACAGGAGATGCTGTTTCGAGTGCGTGGAAAACGGACGGGACATTTCGGTGTGATGATCGGCGTTATATACAAATCTATGATCTGGTGGAAAAAGCAGTAGAAGCAAATATGGTCAGTATTCATACAGACTGCCCTACAATCGAGCGTTTTGCCTGGCAGGAGCCGAATCATCTTATGGCGCCTTCTATTATGTATATGAAGGATGGTCGAAAGCTCTGGGAAAAGTTTTTTATGGATATGCGCACAGATCAGCTGAAAGAGGATGATTATTTTCTGGATTTTGAAGGAAATACATTCTGTCCGGGAGCAGGACTGATCCCGTCACAGGCACCGTGTTATATTCATAATGTGATTCCGGTGCCTGGTATGGGAAGCTTTTTTGACATTATTCCATGGGGAAGCGCAGGGATTCTGGGAGTAAAATGGCATTATATGTTTTATGGTGACAAAAAGGTTGTCCGGGATAATTATGAGATGGGCAAAAAGTATCTGCAGCATTTAAAAACCAAATTGAACACAGAAGGGTTCTTAAATCACGGCCTCGGTGACTGGGGAAATCCGGATAACGAGCTGGCAAGAGAGAATGTTGAGACCGCATTTCTTTATGCAGATGCAGTGACTATGGCAGAGTTTGCACGGATTCTGAAATATGCGGAAGATGAAGCGCAATTCCTTCAGTTTGCAGAAAAAGTGAAAAATAACTACAATGAAAAACTTTTGGTTCAGGATGAAACAGGACAATGGTGTTATCGGAATTTTGAGCACAAAGATCGTTTGGTGATGACCCAGACATGTGAGGCACTTCCGCTTTACTGGGGAATGGTTCCAGAGGATAAAGCAGAGGATGTCGGAAAGGCATTTCAGAAGACGCTTCTTGAAAAACAGGCCTTTTCTGCCGGTGAGATCGGTCTTCCCTATGTGATTCAAACGGCTTGCGCATATGGCATGAATGATGTGATCTGCAAGTTTATTACCAGTCCGGACCATCCGTCTTATTATGCTTTTGTAAAGGAAGGGCTGACAACGTTGGGAGAATACTGGGAGGAAAATCCGCGCAGTCATTGCCACGATATGATGGGACATATTATCGAATGGTATTACAACGGAATCGCAGGAATAAAACCGTTGGAGCCGGGATTCAAAAAGGTGCTCATCAAACCGTATTTACCGGAAACGATGAATTATATGGAATGTAAATATGAATCTGTCAGCGGAAGAATTCAGGTAATCCTTACGAGAAAAGACGGAAAGGTACATCTGGAGACGCACATTGCAGAAGGAATTTCCTATGAGATAGATGAGTCGAATTTAAGAGCAGACAAGCAGACAATTGAAAAAATATAAATTTTTTCTGCCAGTAGAATTCCATTTTTTCACATGATCCCGTGAAGAGGGGGACGGTTTACACCGTCCCCCTCTTCACTAGCATTGTAGATACCTCCGTCTTTGTGGGAGGCTGCCCGGGGGTGTTTAAAAGATCAATGAGTTTTTGTGCAGCAGCTTCGCCCATATACTGCTTTGGGACATGTATGGTTGTCAGTGCCGGTTCGATCACACTGCCCAGGGGAAGATTGTCAAATCCAACGATTCCGATATCCTGAGGAATCCGATAGCCACTTTCTTTGAGAGCTTTTATGGCACCAACAGCGATCAGATCATTGTCTGCGAAATAGCAAGAAGCCAGCTCTTCACCATTTTTGATGACTTCCAGCATATCGGCATATGCGCCCTCCATGGAAGGTGTCAGGCTGTGGACAATGGAACGGGAAGAAGACATGCCGGAAGCACGGATCGCCTTGTAAAAACCAGAAGAACGCTCTGCGAAATTACTGATCTGATAGGCAGAGCGAAGATAGCCTGGCTGAGTTTTACAAGATCGGATCAGGTGTCTGGCTGCAAGATATGCCCCCTGCACATTGTTGATCAGAACACAGTTGCAGGGAACTGTTTCAAAATAGGCATCCAGAAGAACAACCGGAATCGGAAGATTTAAAAACGGTTTTAAATCTCCGGATTCCATTTCGGTGCCGAGCAGAATGATTCCTGCACAGTCAGAATATTGGATTTCTTCGATCTGTTTCGTGATCGTATCCTCATCTTCATAAATATAACTGATCTTCAGACGATAGTCATTCTTTTTGCACCCCTGTGAAATCCCTTCAGAAACCTGGGAGAAGAACGGGGTGTCTGCAACAACTGTTCCATGTTTTTTATAAATAACAAAATAAATCGCCCCGGAAGTGGTATGTTTTTCCGCAATCCGGGAAAAATCATATCCATATTTTTCGGCAGCATCCAGGACGAGCTGCCGTGTTGCCGTACTGACTCCGGGTTTGTGATTGAGTGCCATGGAGACAGCGGCGGCAGAAAGATTTAATTTTCTGGCAAGTTCTTTTGCTGTGATTCCCATATATGATCCTTTCCAAAATTCTGTTTGATGTTCTGAATTTATTATGAACCAGCAATAAAGAAAAAACAATAATTAAGTAAATAATTAAGTAAAAAACACTTAATTATTGGGTGAAATTGAGTTTGTACAAAGCTATACTGAAGGAAGAAAACAACCAGAAAAAAGTTGAAACAAAAAGAAAAATACACAAATACAAAGGGTATGTGAAAGGAGACGGAATCATGAAAAAAATCAAGCTGGGATTTGCACCAACAAGAAGAAGTATTTTCAGCGCACCGGATGCAATTAAGTACAGGGGGCTGACAGCGCAGAGGTTAAAAGAGCTGGATGTAGATTTTGTGGACATTACGGATATCAATGAAGAAGGGCTTCTGTATGATGATAAAGATGTAGACAAAATCGTAGAAAAATTTAAAAAAGAAGGCGTAGACGGGCTGATGCTGCCGCACTGTAATTTTGGAACAGAGTATGTCTGTGCGAGACTTGCAAAAAAATTGGATGTGCCTGTTCTTCTGTGGGGACCGTTGGATGAGAGACCGGAACCAAATGGAGTAAGGCTGCGAGATACACAGTGTGGACTGTTTGCAACGGGAAAAGTGCTTCGAAGATTTCAGATTCCATTTACATATCTGACAAACTGCAGATTGAATGATCCGGTGTTTGAGCGTGGAGTAAAAGATTTCCTTGCAGTCTGCAATGTTGTAAAGACATTTAAAAACATCCGGATTCTTCAGATTTCCACACGTCCTTTTGATTTTTGGACAACGATGTGCAATGAAGGGGAACTGCTTGAAAAATTCAATATTCAGCTGGCGCCGGTTCCGATGACAGAACTGACAGAGGAAGTGAAAGCTGTTCGTGAAGATAAAGAGAAGATGGAACAGATGATCTCCTATATCCAGGATACGATGGTCATCAAGATCAAAGAAGCGGAAGTAGAAATGGTAGCAGCTCTGGCTTTGGCAATGAAGAATCTGGTAGAAAAATATGGCTGTCAGGCAGCTGCAATCCAGTGTTGGAATGCACTGCAGACAGAAATCGGAATTATGCCGTGTGCAGCAAATGCAATTTTAAATGAACAGGGAATACCGGTTGTCTGTGAGACTGACATTCATGGAGCCGTGACAGCACTTCTGGTAGAAGCAGCCGGAATGGACGAAAAGAGAGGCTTTTTTGCAGACTGGACAATCCGTCATCCAGATATTGAAAACGGTGAACTTCTTCAGCACTGCGGACCATGGCCGATGTCAGTTGCACAGGAAAAACCGGAATTGACGTATCCTCTGGCATTTGAACATCCGGGAAGTCTGACCGCAGAGGCAAAACACGGAGACGTGACACTATGTCGTTTCGATGGAGACAATGGAGAATATTCGCTTCTTCTTGGAAATGCAAAAGGAGTAGACGGACCAAAGGGAATGGGAACCTATCTTTGGGTTGAAGTAGAGAACATCAAGCGTCTGGAAGCAAAAATTGTAGAAGGACCATATATCCACCACTGTGTCGGAATTCATAAAAATGTAGTACCTGTACTTTATGAGGCATGTAAATATATTGGAGTGAAACCGGATCTTTATGATCCGATCGAGGAAGACGTAAAAGCATATCTGCGCGGAGAATGAGAAAGGAAGGAAAGAGATGAACTTAAAAGCATTGGCTTATCAGCTTAGAAGAGATACCATCGACATCATCTGTGCCGGAAAGGCAGGACATATCGGAGGAGATATGAGCGTCATGGAGATCCTGGTGGAATTGTATTTTGATCAGATGAAGATCGATGCCAAAAACCCGGAAGATTCGAATCGAGATCTGTTTGTACTCAGCAAAGGTCACTCGATGGAGGCATATTATGCAGTACTGGCAGAAAAAGGGTTTCTGGATAAAGAAGATATTTTAAAAAACTTCAGTAAATTTGGTTCGAAATATATCGGACATCCAAATAATAAACTGCCGGGTATTGAGATGAATTCCGGTTCTTTAGGACATGGACTTCCAGTCTGCGTAGGAATGGCAAAAGCGGCGAAAATGGATCAGAAAGACCGTCGTGTTTACGTGGTGATGGGAGATGGAGAGCTGGCAGAAGGTTCGGTCTGGGAAGGCGCCATGGCAGCACACCAGTATAAGCTGGATAATCTGTGCGCGGTAGTAGACAGAAACCGTCTGCAGATTTCCGGAAATACAGAAGATGTGATGGGACACGATGATCTGCATGAGCGGTTCCGAAGCTTTGGATGGCATGTGATCGATGTAAAAGATGGAAATGATATCGATGAACTGCATGCTGCATTTGAAGAAGCAAAGTGCGTAAAAGAAAAACCGACTGTATTGATCGCAAATACAGTAAAAGGAAAAGGTTCTTCTATCATGGAAAATAAGGCAAACTGGCATCATAAAGTTCCGACAACAGAAGAGTATGAGACAATTATGAAAGATTTAAAAACTGCAGAGGAGGCGTTGTCATAATGGGAAAAACAGCAAATAAACAGATGATCTGTGAAGTATTGATGGAAGCTGCAAAAGAAGATCACGATATTGTCGCACTCTGCAGTGATTCCAGAGGGAGCGGATCTTTTACACCGTTTGCAGACACCTATCCGGAGCAGTTTGTAGAAACAGGAATCGCAGAGCAGAATCTGGTAAGCATTGCAGCCGGACTGGCAAAATGCGGAAAGAAATCTTATGCGGTTTCTCCGGCATGCTTTCTTTCGACAAGAAGTTATGAGCAGTGTAAGGTGGATGTGGCATACTCCAACACCAATGTAAAACTGATTGGAATCAGCGGAGGGATCAGCTATGGGGCTCTGGGAATGAGTCATCATTCTGCGCAGGATATTGCGGCAATGAGCGCCATTCCGAATATGCGGGTTTATATCCCAAGTGATCATCTTCAGACAAGAGAACTGACAAAAGCGCTGTTAAAAGATGAAAAACCTGCATATATCCGTGTGGGAAGAAATGCCGTTGATCCTGTTTATGAAGAAGAAAACGTAGCATTTGAAATGGATCACGCCACTGTTGTGACAGAAGGAAATCCGAGTGGAAATGACGTAGCGATCATTGCATGCGGCGAGATGGTAAAACCGGCGAAAGATGCAGCTGAGATGTTGAAAGCAGAAGGAATTTCAGCGTCTGTTCTGGATATGTACTGCATCAAACCGTTGGATGAGGAAGCGATCGTGCGTATGGCAGGAAATGCAAAAGCAGTCCTTACCGTAGAAGAACATGCACCATTTGGCGGACTTGGTTCTATGGTGGCACAGGTGACAGGCAGAGAATGCCCGAAGAAAGTGGTAAATATGGCGCTGCCGGATGCACCGGTCATCACAGGAACTTCAAAAGAAGTATTTGATCACTATGGCCTGAATGCAGAAGGCATTGCGAACAAGGCAAAAGAAATCCTGAAATAGGGGACAGGAGAGAAAGACATGGCAGAGAGCTATATTATCAGTATTGATCAGAGTACGCAGGGGACGAAAGCACTGCTTTTTGATCGGGACGGCATGCTGCTTCAGAGAAAAGATCTCCCGCATAAGCAGATCATCAATGAAAAAGGATGGGTTTCTCACGATCCGGAAGAAATTTACCAGAATACCGTACAGGTGGTGAAAAATCTGGTAGAGGAGTCCGGGATTTCAAAGGAGAGCGTCAAAGGGATTGGAATCAGCAATCAGAGAGAAACGTCTCTGATCTGGGAGAAAAAAAACGGAAAAGCGCTGGCAAATGCAGTGGTCTGGCAATGTGCAAGGGCAGCTGAAATCTGCCGCCGTGTGGAGCAGACCGGAGCAGCGGAGATGATCCGCCAGAAGACCGGGCTTGCGCTTTCCCCATATTTTCCGGCTTCGAAACTGGCATGGCTGAAAGAAAATGTAGAAGGTGCAAAAGAGCTGGCAAAGAAACATGCGCTGTGTTTTGGAACAATCGATACCTGGCTTGTATACCGGATGACACATGGAATGTCTTATAAAACGGACTACTCCAACGCATCCCGCACGCAGTTGTTTGATATTTTTGAGCAGAAATGGGATGAAGAAATCTGTCAGTTATTTGGATTGGATGCACAGGATCTTGCAGAAGTGTGTGACTCAGACAGTTGCTTTGGAGAGACGGATCTGGAAGGATTTTTTGAAAGCCCGGTTCCAATCCACAGTGTATTGGGAGATTCTCATGGTGCACTGTTTGGACAGGGATGTCTGGAAAAAGGAATGATCAAGTCCACATATGGAACAGGCTCTTCCATTATGATGAATATCGGAGAAACTCCGGTATTGAGTACCCATGGAGTGGTAACCTCTCTTGCATGGGGAATGCAGGGGAAAGTCAGTTATGTGCTGGAGGGAAATATCAATTATACAGGAGCAGTGATCTCATGGCTGAAAGATGATATGGAGCTGATTCAGTCACCATCAGAAACAGAAGGGCTCTGTCGGGTGGCAGAAGCAGATGACAGTCTGTATTTTGTTCCGGCATTTACAGGGCTGGGAGCTCCGTATTGGAACAGTGAGGCGAAAGGCGCGCTGACCGGAATCACAAGAACGACCAGAAAGGCAGAGATGGTGCGTGCAGGAGTAGAGTGTATTGCATATCAGATCTCAGATGTGGTCAATGCCATGAGCCAGGATGCGAAGACGGAGATCCAGGAGCTGCGTGTGGACGGCGGACCGACCAGAAATCAGTATCTGATGCAGTTTCAGAGTGATATTCTCGATCGAAAAGTCCTGGTGCCGGATGCAGAAGAACTCTCCGGGATCGGAGCAGCTTATGCAGCCGGAAGAGGACTGGGGCTGTATGGGGATGAAGTATTTACGCGTCTGAAACGCCGGGAATACGCGCCGAAGATGTGTGAAGACACACGAGTTCGAAAGTACAATGGATGGAAAGATGCTGTAGGCCATGTATTAAAATAAATGTCTGCGGACTTCCAAAGGAGTACACCGTATCACTGAAAAGTGGTGATGTGAATGCATACTGCATTATGGAATGGAAATCCAAATAATCAAATAGCTATAGAAAAAAGAAACTCCGGTGTCGAATCACAGATAATCGGAGCTTTTTTCTGTGCTTATTCCCGGGAAGGAATTGTTTTTTTGATTTTGGTATCGTATAATAGCATAGAAATGTAGTGATTTAAAGGAGTGAAGCATATGGAAAAAGACATGACCGTAGGGAATCCGACGAAGATGATTCTTGATTTTACAGTTCCTCTTTTTATAGGGAATGTATTTCAACAACTATACAACATGGCAGATACGATCATTGTCGGGAAATTTGTCGGAGCAAATGCACTGGCAGCGGTAGGCTCTACGGGAACGATCATGTTTTTGATCATTGGATTTCTGCAGGGGATGACGGCTGGATTTACTGTGCCTACGGCCCAGAAATTTGGAGCAGGTGATATGAAATCAGTGAGAAAAACGGTTGGTTCTGCTGCAATTTTGTCGTTCATCGTGTCAGCGATCATGACGGTGATCAGTATGTGCGGAATGAAATGGCTTTTGCATTTTATGAATACGCCGGATAATATTTTTGATGACGCATATCGGTACATTATGGTCATTTGTGCGGGAATTTTTGCACAGGTATTATACAACCTGCTGGCCAGCATCCTGCGAGCTCTGGGAAACAGCAAGACGCCGCTTTACTTTTTGATTCTTGCCGCAGTGTTAAATATTGTGCTGGATTTGGTGTTTATTATCGTATTTCACATGGGAGCAGCCGGAGCCGCTTATGCAACGGTGATTTCTCAGGGGATTTCAGGAGTGTTGTGTCTGGTTTATATCATTCGGCGAGTGCCGCTTTTGAAGCTTACAAAAGATGATTGGAAGTTGGATGCAACGCTGGTGAAGATTCAGTTTGGAATTGGATTTCCGATGGCATTTCAGTATTCCATTACAGCGGTTGGCGCAATGATGATGCAGTCTGCTTTGAATATTCTGGGATCTGTGGCGATTGCAGGATTTACAGCGGCCAGCAAGATCGAACAGCTGGTGACACAGGCATATGTGGCGTTGGGTACCACGATGGCGACGTATTGTGCACAGAATATGGGGGCAGGAAAGATTCTCAGAATCCGACAGGGATTTCGAAGTGCAACATGGATGGGATTTGCATACGCAGTTGTGACAGGAGTATTTGTAATGTTTGCAGGGAAATATCTGACCCCATTGTTTTTGTCAGAAAATCTGAGCCAGATTATGGATTATGTAGACATTTATCTAAAGTGTGTGGGACTGTTCTTTATTCCACTGACATTGGTCAATGTGTACCGAAATGGGATACAGGGAATGGGATTTGGAGTGTTGCCAATGATGGCAGGTGTTGCGGAGTTGATTGGAAGAGGTGTGGTTGCGATCAAGGCTGCACAGTATAAGAGTTATGTGGGAGTCTGTATGGCAAGCCCGGCAGCGTGGGTTTTGGCAGGAGGATTGCTGCTTGTGATGTATTTTTGCATTATGAAAAAATATCCGAGAGATTTTGCAAGTCAGGAATGACTTGTGAAATCTCTTGTTTTGTATGATGATAAATATGAAAAAACCTCAGAAACTTTCATTTCTGAGGTTTTCTTAGAGGCGCAGACCGGATTTGAACCGGTGAATCAGGGTGTTGCAGACCCACGCCTT
>ERZ836829.357-NODE-357-length-60365-cov-4.157652_pt1 | contig 60365 bp, 57 predicted proteins | sample MGYA00519574_ERZ836829 | MGnify/ENA primary metagenome ERZ836829 (study PRJEB31850, sample SAMEA3708808) | human gut metagenome | biome: human gut; feature: human-associated habitat; material: faeces | place: China | collected 2014 ...
CATCTGGTAAACCGTTTGATCTATCAGATCAAAGGACCAAGCAGATACGATGTGATCGTATTTAAATCAGATGATAAAACTGGAAATTATTATGTGAAACGAGTGATCGGACTTCCGGGAGAGAAGGTTCAGATTAAGAATGGACGAATCTATGTAAACGGAAAGAAGACAAAAGCATATTCCAGCCAGAAGATTTTGTCAGCAGGTCTGGCATCTGAAGAGATTACAATAAAGAGTAAACAGTACTTTGTCGTAGGAGATAACTATAACAATAGCGAGGACTCCAGAAGTGCAAGTGTTGGAAATATAAAAAGATCAAATATTGTTGGAAAAGTCGGTATCAAATACTGGCCGTGGTAACAGAGGGAAGGAGATAGAAAAATGGATTTTCAGTGGTACCCGGGTCATATGACCAAAGCAAAACGTATGATGCAGGAAAATATGAAACTGATCGATATCATGATCGAGCTTGTGGATGCAAGAATTCCGCTAAGCAGCAGAAACCCTGATATTGATCAGCTGGCAGCGAATAAGTCAAGACTGATCTTATTAAATAAGACGGATATGGCGGACGAACGCGTGACTGCACAGTGGGAAGAATATTTTAAAGAAAAAGGATTCTATGTAGCAAGAACAAATGCAAGATCTGGAAAAGGTGTCAAAGGAACACAGGCAATCGTAATGGATGCCTGCAAAGAAAAATTAGAAAGAGACAGAAAACGTGGAATAAAAAATCGCCCGATTCGTGCAATGATCGCAGGAATTCCAAACGTTGGAAAGTCAACATTTATTAACAGTCTGGTTGGAAAAGCCTGCACAAAAACAGGAAATAAACCGGGGGTTACAAAAGGAAAACAGTGGATCAAATTAAATAAAAATATCGAATTATTAGATACACCAGGAATTTTATGGCCGAAGTTTGAAGACCAGCAGGTAGGACTCCGACTGGCACTGATCGGTTCTATCAGAGATGAGATTCTAAATCAGGATGAAATGGCAATTGAGTTGATCGAATATCTGAAAAATCATTATGAAGGAATTTTATCTGACCGCTATCAGGTAGACGAAAGTGAAGATAAAGTAAAGATCTTAGAACAGATTGCAATGAATCGTAATTGTAAGATGAAAGGAAACGAATTAGATTACGAGAAAGCATCCAAGATTCTGTTAGAAGAATTCAGAAATGGAAAATTAGGAAAGATTTCTCTGGAAATTCCAGAAGAAACAAAAGAGGCATAAAAAGTCTCTCATGGGGCAGGTAAAACAATGTTTAAAAATATAATAAGATTACTGGCAACCATTTTGATCGCGATTGGATTTGCTTTTATTATGATCACATATGTGGGAGAAAGAACAAAAGTAAGTGGTTATTCAATGGAACCGCATCTGCACGATCGTGATCAGGTACTGTTAGATAAACTGACATATCATTTTCGTGATCCTGAAAGATATGAGATCATTGTATTTCCGGGACCAGAGGGCGGTGATCAGTTTTTTGTGAAACGAGTCATCGCACTTCCTGGAGAGACCGTAAAGATCACAAAAGGAAAAGTTTATGTGAATAATAAAGAAGTAAAGGATTATTCCAAAGATCATACAACAGATCCATGTGAGCTAAAAGGAGAACTGCATCTTGGATCGGATGAATACTTTGTTTTAGGTGATAACAGAGATAACAGCAATGACAGCAGATACAAAGAGGTTGGCCCGGTAAAGAGGTCAAAGATCACAGGAAGGGTCATCTTCCGGTTTTATCCTTGGAAGAGTGCAGGCGTGATCCGGCCGTAGGAAGGATTTTATGACAAAGAAAGAAGAGCGAGAAGCCAGGAAATTAGAAAAATTAAGACTTGAGAAAGAAAGAATGTATGAGATGTTTTCTTTCGAAAGAGAATATAGTGACCATCAGGCAATTTGCGGAATTGATGAGGTTGGAAGAGGACCATTTGCAGGTCCGGTTGTCGCAGCAGCAGTGATTTTACCAAAAGACTGTGATATCTTATATCTGAATGATTCTAAAAAGCTTTCTGAGAAGAAAAGAGAACTTTTGTATGATGAGATTTATGAAAAAGCCGTTGCGATCGGAATAGGAATGTCTTCAGAGAAAGTGATCGATGAGATCAATATCCTGCAGGCAACTTATAAAGCAATGCAGCAGGCAATTTCAAAGCTTTCCGTGAAACCAGATCTTTTATTAAATGATGCGGTTACAATTCCTGACGTGAATATTGAACAGGTGCCGATCATCAAAGGAGATGCAAAAAGCGCATCAATCGCAGCAGCAAGTATCGTTGCAAAGGTTACAAGGGACCGAATGATGAAAGAATATGATGCCATTTATCCAGGATATGATTTCGCAAAGAACAAAGGATATGGAACCAAAGCACATATTGAAGGGATCAAAGCACAGGGAATCTGTGATATTCACAGAAGAACGTTTGTAAAAAAATACATATAAAAAGAACTATATAATATGAAGAAAAATAACAGAGAAACCGGGGCAAAAGCAGAAGCTGTTGCCTGCTGGTTTCTGAAAGAGCAAGGATATGATATTCTTGAACAAAACTTTTACACAAAAGTCGGAGAGATTGATATCATAGCGAAAGAAGGCCATACATTGGTCTTTGTAGAAGTAAAATACAGAAAAGATGACAAAAAAGGATACCCCGCACAGGCTGTAGATCAAAGAAAACAGCAAAAGATCCGAAAAAGCGCAATGATTTATTTGAAGAAAAATCATTTATCTTTTGAACAGCCGATCCGTTTTGATGTAGTAGAGATTTTAGGAAAGAAGATCAGGGTGATAAAACATGCATTTTAAGAAATCAAACGACAATCAGTCTACGATATTACATGAAGGAAATGTTCCGTATCTGACATTTAAGAAATTAGACAAAGCTGGAGTCAGACATGGATTCTCCACACGAATGGGAGGAGTCAGTGAAGGAATGTTTTCTACACTGAATTTAAGTTATAACCGTGGAGATAAAAAAGAAGCAGTGGATGAGAATTTCAGAAGAATCGGGGAAGCAATTGGGTTTGATCATACAAAACTTGTGTTTTCTAATCAGATTCATGAGACGAGGATCCATAAAGTGACAAAAGAAGACTGCGGAAAAGTCATGAAAGCCATGGATGGTCTTGCGACAAATGAGCCGGGAATTCCACTTTACACAGGATATGCAGACTGTGTGCCTTTATTTTTCTATGATCCAGTAGAAAAGGCAGCAGCTTTGGCTCATTCTGGATGGAGAGGAACGGTTGGAAGAATCGGTACCAGGATGGTACAATTTTTGGAAGATGAATATGGCAGCAAAAAGGAAAATATCATTGCGGCCATTGGCCCATCTATCTGTCGAAGCTGCTATGAAGTCAGCGAAGATGTTGCAGACGAATTTAAAAAAGAGCTGACAGGGCACGATGCAAAAGAATTTCTGGATGATAAAGGCAATGGAAAATATCAGTTAGATCTTTGGAAAGCCAATGAGATCATCTTAACAGAAGCAGGAATTCGTAAAGAAAATCTGGATATTACAGATATCTGCACATGCTGCAATCCAGATTTATTATTTTCACATAGAGCAAGCCATGGAAAACGTGGAAATTTAGCAGCATTTATTGTGTTATAAGAATGTAAATAAAAATAATATATCTTGTGAAATTCTTCACACTGGACGAATTTCACAAGATAATGTATACTAAGAAACAGTACAGGTTTTGAAACATTTAGAGAGGTATATAGATTATGAGTAAGCCGATCATTGCCATTGTAGGAAGACCGAATGTAGGAAAGTCTACATTGTTTAATGCACTGGCAGGAGAAAAAATTTCAATTGTAAAAGATACACCAGGAGTTACAAGAGACCGTATTTATGCAGATGTAACATGGTTAAACTACCAGTTTACACTGATTGATACAGGTGGTATTGAACCAGACAGTGGTGATTTATTATTAAGCCACATGAGAGGACAGGCAGAGATCGCGATGGAGACAGCTGATGTGATCATCTTCCTTACAGATGTAAGACAGGGACTTGTCGATGCAGACTATCAGGTGGCAGATATGTTAAGACGATCAGGAAAACCAATTGTTTTAGCAGTCAATAAAGTAGATAATTATGAAAAATTCGTTCTGGATACTTATGAATTTTACAATCTGGGACTTGGAACTCCATTCCCAGTTTCAGCAAATTCAAAGATTGGATTCGGTGATTTATTAGATGAAGTTCTTGTTCACTGTAACCCACAGGATGCAGACGAGAAAGAAGATGAAAGACCAAGAGTTGCCATCATTGGGAAGCCAAATGCAGGAAAATCTTCATTGATCAATAAGTTATTAGGGGAAGATCGCCTGATCGTTTCTGATATTGCGGGAACGACAAGAGATGCGATTGACACAACGGTTAAACGTAATGGAAAAGAATATGTCTTCATCGATACAGCCGGACTTCGAAAGAAAGCCAGAGTCAAAGAAGATATCGAACGTTACAGTGTGATCCGTACGGTTGCAGCGGTAGAACGTTGTGATGTGGCGATCTTGGTTATTGATGCAGAAGAAGGGATCACAGAACAGGATGCCAAGATTGCAGGAATTGCCCACGAACGTGGAAAAGGTATGATCATTGCGGTCAACAAATGGGATCTGATCGAGAAAAACGATAAGACAATTTACAAATTTACAAATCAGGTCAGAGAAGTATTATCTTACATGTCTTATGCAGAACTTGTATTTATTTCTGCCAAGACAGGACAGAGACTTCCAAAGATCTTTGATGTTCTTGATATGGTCATTGAGAACCATGCATTACGTGTACAGACAGGAGTCTTAAACGAGATCCTTACAGAAGCGGTAGCTATGAAGCAGCCACCATCAGATAAAGGAAAGAGATTAAAACTTTACTATATTACACAGGTTTCTGTAAAACCGCCAACATTTGTTGTGTTTATCAATGATCGTCAGTTGATGCATTTTTCATACACAAGATATCTTGAGAACCAGATCCGTAATACATTTGGATTCAGGGGAACACCGATCCATATCATTGCGAGGGAAAGGAAGGAAAGATAATGGCAGTTTGTATTGTTGTGTGTATGATCGTCGGATACCTGTTTGGATGTATTCAGACAGGATATATTGTCGGGCGTGTAAACAAGATCGACATCAGAGATTACGGAAGTGGAAATTCCGGGACAACGAATACATTAAGAACCCTCGGAAAGACAGCAGCGATCATTACATTTCTTGGAGATGCCGCCAAAGGACTTGTGGCGGTCAATCTTGCAAGATATGTGATCATGCCTGCATTCGGAGTAGAGGGAGAAGCTTATCTTTGGCTTTTGACAGGATTTGCAGTAGTACTGGGACATAATTTTCCATTCTATCTTGGATTTAAAGGTGGAAAAGGAATTGCGACAACAGGGGGAGTTATTTTTGCATTTCACTGGCAGCTTGGACTGGTCTGTGCAGCAGTATTTCTGATCATTACGATCATCTCTAAGTATGTATCGTTAGGATCAATCTGTATGGTACTGATCATTCCGTTTATTTTGTATTTTAACAATCCACATGACTGGAAATTAGTCGTTGTTGGATGTATATTTACAGCCATGGCAATCTGGCGTCACCGTGCGAATATTGGACGTCTGATGAATGGTACTGAGAATAAATTAGGTCAGAAAGTAAAACGTTAGGAGGAACTAGACATATGAAGAAAGTCAGCGTTATTGGTGCAGGAAGCTGGGGAAGTGCTCTTGCAGTATTACTAGCAAACAATGGACACGAGGTAACTTTATGGACACATGATCCACACGAGATCGAGATGCTTTCTACAAAGAGAGAACAGCAGGATAAATTACCAGGTGTGAAATTACCAGATAATATTAAAGTTGAAGCAGATCTTGAAACTGCTTTAACAGATGAAGATGTTGTTGTTATGGCAGTTCCTTCACCAGTTGTACGTACGGTCGCAAAACAGATGTCTCCTTTCGTGAAAGATGGGCAGATCATTGTGAATGTTGCAAAAGGTATTGAAGATGTTACATATAAGACATTATCTGATATCATCGAAGAAGAAATTCCAAATGCAGAAGTTTGCGTATTATCAGGACCTAGTCATGCAGAAGAAGTAGGAATAGGAATTCCTACAACGGTTGTAATTGGTGCAAAAAATAAAAAGACAGCAGAGATGCTTCAGGACGTATTTATGAACAAAGTATTCCGTGTATACACAAGTTCAGATATTATCGGAATCGAACTAGGAGGAGCATTAAAAAATGTTATCGCATTAGCAGCCGGAACAGTTGATGGTCTTGGATATGGAGACAATACAAAAGCAGCGTTAATGACAAGAGGAATTGCGGAGCTTACACGTCTTGGAGAAGCCATGGGAGGAAAGCCAGAGACATTCTCAGGACTTACAGGAGTTGGAGATTTAATTGTTACATGTACAAGTGTACACAGCCGAAATCGTAAAGCAGGATATTTGATGGGAAAAGGAATGACTGCAGATGAGGCAATGAAAGAAGTAAAAATGGTTGTAGAAGGTGTGTATTCAGCGAAAGCAGCCCTTGGACTTGCAAAGAAATGCAATGTATCTGTACCAATCGTGGAAGCAGTGAACAGAGTACTATTTGAAAATGCAGATCCAAAAGAGGAAGTTTCAAACTTACTCCTTCGTGAGAGAAAACAGGAACATACAAATCTGGAATGGGATTAATCAGATTTTATATAATATAAAAACATAAACATATACAAAACATAAAAACATGAAGGAAGGAAGACAACAATGGAATCATTTAGGGAAATGTCAAAAGAAGAGTTACAGGCGCAGGAAGTGGAGGTAAACAAAAAGTATCAGGAATTTAAAGATCTTGATCTTTCACTCAACATGGCAAGAGGAAAACCAGCACCAGACCAGATCGATCATGCAAATGGAATGCTTGAGACGATGACGGATTATCATGCAAAAGATGACTTAGATGTGCGTAATTACGGAGTCCTTGATGGACTTCCAGAGATGAAAGAGATTTTCAGTGATCTGCTTGATATCCCAGCGAAGAATATCATCGTTGGAGGAAATGCAAGTCTGAATCTGATGTTTGATCAGATGATGAGACTGGTCGTATTTGGAACAGAAGGAGAAAAACCTTGGGGACAGCTTGAGAAAGTAAAATTCTTATGTCCAGCACCAGGATATGACAGACATTTCATGGTTACAGAAACATTAGGATTTGAACTGATCACAGTTGATATGACACCAGAAGGTCCAGATATGGATCAGGTAGAGAAATTAGTAGCAGAAGATGAAAGTATCAAAGGAATCTGGTGTGTACCAAAATATTCTAACCCACAGGGAATCTGCTACAGTGATGAGACAGTTGACCGTCTTGCTTCCATGAAGACAGCAGCCAAAGATTTCAGAATCTTCTGGGATAATGCATATGGAGTACATCCAATCTTTGAGGATGTGAAAGTTAAGAATATCTTAGATGCATGTAAAGAAGCAGGAAATGATAACAGAGCATACTATTTCTTCTCAACATCAAAGATTACATTCCCAGGTGCAGGAGTATCTATTATTGCATCTAGTGATGATAATATCGCAGAGATCAAGAAAGTTATGACAGCCCAGACAATCGGATATGACAAGATCAATCAGCTTCGTCATGTACAGTTCTTTAAGAATGCAGATGGAATCAGAAAACATATGCAGATTTTAGCAGACTGTTTAAAACCTAAATTTGAGACAGTTCTTAATACATTAGACAAAGAACTTGCTGGAAGCGGATTAATTTCATGGGAAAGTCCAAAGGGTGGATACTTTGTATCTGTAGATGTTCTTCCAGGATGTGCAAAGAGAGTGGTGGAACTTGCCAAAGAAGCAGGAGTTACATTAACTGGAGCAGGTGCTACATATCCATATAAGAAAGATCCAAAAGACAGTAACATCAGACTTGCACCTTCTTACCCTACAGTAGAAGAATTACAGCAGGCAATGGATCTGTTTTGTGTATGTGTAAAGAAAGCAGGAATTGAAAAACTGTTAGAACAGGCATAAGATTTATGCATCGTTAAGAAATATTATGAGGAGTATTCTTTATCAAAGATGATAAGGAGTATTCCTCATTTATTTTTGTAATGATATCATTTGATTTTGAAATACAAATTCAAAGATTGTATCTGTACAATTAACACGTTGATGTGATAAAATAAAAATGTTTATTCGTAAAACAACAAAAAAGGAGTTGATTACATGAAATTTACAAAGATGCACGGTTGTGGCAATGACTACGTATATGTAAACTGTTTAGAAGAAAAGATCAATAACCCGAATAAAGTGGCAAAATTTATCAGTGACCGGCATTTTGGAATTGGTTCTGATGGAATGATCTGTATCTGTCCGTCAGATAAGGCTGATTTTAGAATGGCCATGTATAACTCTGATGGTTCTGAAGGAGCCATGTGCGGAAATGGTGTCCGCTGTATTGCTAAATATGTCTATGATTATGGACTAACAGATAAAACGACGATCACGATCGAGACAAAGGGTGGAATCAAAGAATTAGACCTTACAGTAGAAGATGGCAAGGTTACATGGGTAAAGGTTGACATGGAAGCACCAATTACAGAAGCTTCTAAGATTCCAGCAATCTATGATGATCTTACAGAAGTGATCGATCAGCCAGTGATCGTTGATGGAAAAGAATATAATATCACATGTATTTCCATGGGAAATCCTCATGGAGTTGTATTTGTGGATTCTGTTGCAGATATTGACATTGAGAAGATCGGACCGAAGTTTGAGAATCATCCAATGTTTCCAGATCGCGTGAATACAGAATTTATCGAAGTAGTTGATGAGAATACAATTAAGATGCGTGTATGGGAGAGAGGTGCGGGAGAAACTCTTGCCTGCGGAACAGGAGCCTGTGCAAGTGCTTATGCATCTTATTTAAATAAGAAAACAGGAAAGAAAGTCTTAGTACATCTCTTAGGTGGAGACCTTCAGATCGAATATGATGAAGAGAAAGATACGATCTTTATGACAGGACCAGCAACAACAGTATTTGATGGTGAGATCGATCTTACAGGAATTGACGATTAAGAGTAGAAAGACAGAAGAATTATTGGAGATAGAACATGATTTTAAAAGAATTATTAGAACGCTCAGAATATACCCTTGTACAGGGAAGTGAAGATGTAGAGATTTCTACATTAGTATATGATTCAAGAAAGATTGAAAAAGGCAGTGTATTTGTATGTATCAGTGGAGCAGCTTTTGATGGACATAAGTTTGCAGCACAGGCAGCAGAGCTTGGAGCAGCAGCGATCGTTGTAGAGAAAGATGTAGAAGTTCCAGAAAGTTTAACAGTGATCAAGTTTGATAACACAAGACTTGCATTAGCTGAAATGTCAGCAGCATACTTTGGATATCCAGCAGAAGAATTGACAACGATCGGAATCACAGGAACCAAAGGAAAGACAACAACAACATATATGATCCGTGCAGTCTTAGAACATGCAGGACAAAAGACAGGACTGATCGGAACGATTGAGACGATCATTGGAGATGAAAAAATTCCATCCGTCAATACAACACCAGAATCTTACATCGTACAGGAATCTTTCCGTAAGATGGCAGATGCAGGTCTTAAAAATGTTGTAATGGAAGTATCTTCACAGGCTTTGATGCTTCATCGAACAAGTGGATTTGAATTCGATTATGGAATTTTTACAAACCTTGCAGAAGACCATATTGGGGAAAATGAGCATAAAGATATGGATGATTATATTCATTGCAAGAGTTTACTATTCCAGCAGTGTAAGCAGGGAATCGTTAATGGAGATGATGATTATGTAGAAAGAATCATCAAAGACCATACATGTGCGATTGAAACTTATGGAATGAAAGATACAAATGATGTCTACGCAGAGAATATCACAAGAATTCAGGAACCTGGATATCTTGGAGTTGCGTATGATCTTAAGGGGAAACAGGAATATAACGTACATGTAGATATCCCTGGAGATTTTACAGTATATAATTCATTGGCAGCAATCTCTCTTTGCCGCCATATGGGAATTGTCAAAGAAGATGTATTATCTGCATTAAATACAATTCAGGTCAAAGGACGTTTAGAGATCATCAAGACTCCTGGAGATTATACATTAATGATCGACTATGCACATAACGCTATGAGTCTTGAAAGTCTTTTAACAACGATCCGTAAATATAATCCAAAGAAGATCTATTGCTTATTTGGATGTGGTGGAAACAGAGCAAAAGCAAGACGTTATGAGATGGGAGAAGTATCATCAAAACTTGCAGATCTTACTGTTGTAACATCTGATAACCCAAGAAATGAAGAACCAATGGATATCATCAATGATATTTTGATTGGTGTTCATAAAGCAGATGGAGAATATGTTACAATCCCAGACCGTAAAGAAGCGATCAAATATTGTATGGAACATGCCGGAGCAGGAGATATTATTATCCTTGCAGGAAAAGGACATGAAGATTATCAGGAGATCAAAGGTGTGAAACATCACATGGATGAGAGAGATTTGATTCAGGAAATCATCGAAGGAAGATAGAATATCTGTCTTTTAAAATATAAAGAAATAAAGGAGAATTACAAACGTGGAAGCAAGAATTTCAGGAACAACAAAATTATTTGGACTGATCGGTTCACCGGTTTCACATTCCGCATCACCAGCGATGCAGAATTACGGGTTTCAGGCATGCGGAGTCGATGGAGCTTATCTTGCCTTTGATATTAAAGAAGAGGAAGTACCAGAATTCATCAAATCCATGCGTCTGTTAAATATCCAGGGATGCAACGTTACAATGCCAAACAAGACAGCAGCAGCCCAGAATATGGACGAATTATCACCAGCAGCAGAACTGATCGGAGCTGTAAACACAATCGTAAACAGAGACGGAAAATTATACGGACATATCACAGATGGTGAAGGTTTTGTTGCAAACTTAAAAGATCATGGAATCGGTGTGGAAGGAAAAGATATCGTAATCTTCGGTGCAGGTGGAGCAGCAACAGCCATTCAGGTACAGTGTGCATTAGACGGAGCAAAATCTATCACAATCTTCAACCCAAGAGATCCATTCTTTGAAAGAGCTGAGAAAATGGTAGAGAAGATCAAAGCCAAAGTACCAGCATGCCAGGTAGAATTATATGATCTGGATGCAAAAGATACAATGCGTGCAAAGATTGATGCAGCAGATATCTTAGTAAATGGAACATTACTTGGAATGAAACCAAAAGAAGATACAACAGTAATCTCCGATACAACAATGTTCCATGAAGGATTAGTTGTAGCTGATGTTGTATACAATCCAGAAGAGACAAGATTCTTAAGAGAAGCAAAAGAACATGGATGTATTACAGTTCCTGGAAAAGGAATGTTATTATGGCAGGGAGTTGCATCTTTCAAATTATTTACAGGAAAAGATATGCCTGTAGATGAAGTGAAAGAAAGATTCTTCCAGGGAGTATAAGATACATAGATTATAATATGGAATCTAAAAGATCAGAAACTGCAAATAAGCAGATTTCTGGTCTTTTTTTCTTGCTGGCTTCATATACTTTATCAGTCTATAAAGGAGGAAACTATGGATCAGTTTAATGTATATAAAGATATGAAGGCAAGAACGAATGGAGAGATTTACATAGGAGTTGTAGGGCCTGTTCGTACTGGAAAAAGTACATTTATCAAACGCTTTATGAATTTGATGGTTTTACCAAATATCGAAAATGAGAATGACAGAAACCGTGCAAATGATGAACTTCCACAGTCATCCAGTGGCAAGACGATCATGACGACAGAGCCGAAGTTTGTCCCAAATGAAGCAGTTTCTATCAAAGTAGAGGGTGGAATTGAATTAAATGTGCGTCTCATCGATTGTGTAGGATATATGGTGGAAGGTGCAACGGGGCATATGGAGGGAGAAGAGGAACGACTGGTAAAAACCCCATGGTTTGATTATGAGATTCCATTTACAAAGGCGGCAGCGATCGGGACGAAAAAAGTTATCACAGAACATTCTACGATCGGGATTGTTGTAACGTGTGATGGATCTTTTGGTGAAATTGATGCAAAACAGTATGAACCTGCGGAAGGAGAAACGATCAATCAACTAAAAGCTTTAAAAAAACCATTTGTAGTATTATTAAATACAATCCATCCGTATTCAGAAAGTACAAAACAATTAGCAGCACAAAAAGAAGAAAAATATGGAACGAAAGTTTTGCCGATAAATCTTGAACAAATGAAAAGAGATGATATTTATCAGATCCTTAAAAATGTATTGATGGAATTTCCAATTTCATCGATTGGTTTTTATGTTCCAAGATGGACGGAAATGCTAAAAAAAGACCATCCGTTGAAAATGGAACTGCTCGAGATGGCAAGGGACGTGATCAATTCTAAGACAACAATGAAAGATATTTATGAAAATGAGGAAAAACAATATGAGTACATAACAGACAGAAAACTGGAATCGGTAGCGATGGATAGTGGAGAGGTGATCATAGCGATAAAAGTCGGAGATTCCTATTACTATGATTTCTTAAGTGAGACAACGGGAATGGAAATTCATAATGAATATGAATTTATTAAGATCATGGGTGAATTGTCAAAGAAAAAGAAGGAATATGAAGAAGTCGGGGAAGCTTTAGCAGCTGTTAAGCAACGTGGATATGGAGTTGTTACACCGACAAAAGAAGAAATTGTATTAGAACAGCCGCAGATTGTAAAGCATGGAAATAAATATGGAGTTAAGATCAAAGCAAGTGCTCCATCAATTCATATGATCCGGGCTAATATATCCACAGAGATAGCTCCGATCGTAGGCGAAGAATATCAGGCAAAAGATCTGATGGAATACATCGAACAGGGATCTGAAAAACCAGGGGAAAGTATGTGGGATGTTAATATTTTTGGAAAAACACTGGAACAGCTTGTTGGAGACGGCATGCAGAGCAAGGCATTAAAAATGACAGATGAAAGCCAGCAAAAGCTTCAGGATACGATGGAAAAGATTATTAATGAGAGCAATGGAGGACTTGTCTGCATCATTATCTAAGAGCATTGACAAACGAAGCGAAAAAGAATATACTTTGATAGACAAAGTGTTTTTTGTTTCATAAATTTTGAAGGTTTATGGAAGATCAAAGAGAAAAAGAAGCGATTAAGATAAGTGGAGTAATTATGTCTGTAAAAATATTAGGAACAGGAAGTTTTCTTCCAGAAAAATCAGTAAGCAACGATGACCTTTCCAAAGTGATGGATACAAGCGATGAGTGGATCTCATCAAGAACAGGAATTCGAAGCAGACACATTTCAATTGAAGATACGACATCAACGATGGCGGTCAAAGCAGCAAAGAAAGCATTAGAGAATGCAGGGATCAGTGCGGAAGAATTAGATCATATTTTTGTTGCAACATTATCAGGAGATCATGCAACACCAAGTACATCTTGTCAGGTGCAGAAAGGAATCGGAGCGGTCAATGCAGTATGCATGGATATCAATGCAGCATGTTCAGGATTTGTGTACGGATTGAATACAGCAATTGCATATGCGAAGGCTGGAATGGGCAAGAAGATGATGATCATTGGAGTAGAGACATTATCTAAGATCCTTGACTGGAGTGACCGAAGTACTTGTGTACTATTTGGAGACGGAGCAGGCTGTGCGATCGTTGAAGCAGATGATTCAAGAGAGATTTATATTGATGCAGGTTCTGACGGAGCAAGAGGAGATGTCCTTACCTGTGAAGAAAGACATTTAAATAATCTTTTAGTCAAAGATGAAACACCAATGCAGCAGGTTGCCATGGATGGTCAGGAAGTGTTTAAATTTGCAGTCCGTATGGTGCCAAAGAGCATTACTAAAGTGCTTGACAAGGCAGGAGTTGACAAAGAGGAAGTTAAATATTTTGTGCTGCATCAGGCGAACAGAAGAATCATTGAGGCAGCAGCAAGAAGATTAAAACAGCCAATTGAGAAGTTCCCAATGAATGTGGATCGATGTGCGAATACTTCATCAGCAACAATCCCAATTCTTTTAGATGAGATGAATCAGAAAGGTATGCTAAGTCGAGGAGACAAGATTGTTTTAAGTGGTTTTGGAGGAGGACTTACATGGGGATCTGTTTATCTCACATGGTAAGAAGATAATAAGTAAGATACGAATGAAAATAAAAATAGTCAGCTTTTATATAAAGAATCAAAGTTGACTATTTTTTTATGCGGTGAAAAAGCAGGAATCATGCAATGCAGGATTCTTTTTGAAACAAAAATATGGTATAATGAGTGGATAAGTACAGGAGGGAATCAATGGAATTACAGTTATGGAGAGAAATGCTCACCCCATATGAGCTGGCAGTAGATGAACTTGTGTTAAAGTTTCGGCATATTATAAGAGAATACAGGAATGTCGGAAGGTATTCACCGATCGAACAGGTTGACGGACGTGTAAAATCAATTTCAAGTATCTTAGACAAGATGCAGAGAAAGAAGATTAATGTCAACGATGTGGAGAAGGAACTGGAAGATATTGCGGGAGTGAGGTTGATCTGTCAGTTTGTGGAAGATATCGATAAGGTTTTAGAAATAATCGAAAGCCGCTCTGATATGGAAATCAAGAGCCACAAAGATTATATTTCACATTCCAAAGACAGTGGATACCGAAGCTATCATGTGATCATTTACTATGAAGTGAATACGATTTATGGGAAGAAACGGATTCAGGCAGAGATTCAGATCAGAACACTTGCAATGAATTTCTGGGCAACCGTAGAACATTCATTGCAGTATAAGTATAAAGGAGATATTCCAAAACATGTAACGGATAAGCTCCTTGTGGCATCCAATGCGATTGATGTATTAGATCATGAGATGTCAACGGTTCGAGATGAGATCATGGATGCACAGAATTCGTTCCGCAAGAAGTCAAATCTTGTATCAGAGATTCTTCATACGATGCAGAATTTATACAAAGTTGCAAATCGTCATGAAGTCTTAAAGATTCAGGATGAATTTTATAAAATATACGAGACAGGAGATATGGAACGCTTAGAGCATTTTAATAAGCAGCTGGATATTATCGCAGAAGGATATCGTGCTCAAAGCATTTCTTAGAAGAGATATGAAATTACCAGAATTATTTGAAGAGAAGATGAGACGCCTCTTAGGGGAGGACTTTGAAGAATACGAGAAGCATTTGGATGATCCGGCATATTATGGGATCAGAGTGAATACGTTAAAGATTTCCGTGGAGGACTTTTTAAAGATCTGTCCATTTAAAGTCACGAAAGTACCTTGGACAGACAATGGATTTTATGTAGACAGGGAAGAAAAACCATCCAAACACCCATATTATCATGCAGGACTTTATTACATTCAGGAGCCAAGTGCGATGACACCAGCTTCTTATCTGCCAGTAGAACCAGGAGACCGTGTACTGGATCTGTGCGGAGCACCGGGTGGGAAGTCAACAGAACTTGGAGCAAAGCTAAAAGGTGAAGGCCTATTAGTATCCAATGATGTCAGCATTTCAAGAACCAAAGCCTTGATCCGTAATATTGAGATGTTTGGAATCAGAAATGATATGATCCTTTGTACAGAAGCAAAATATCTAGTTCCATCAATGACTGGATTTTTCAATAAAATCTTAATTGATGCTCCATGTTCCGGGGAAGGAATGTTTCGAAAAGGAAATAATGAGATCAAGAACTGGCAGCAGAAAGGAAGCGAGCCATATGCCAAGTTACAGCGAGAGATCGTTGATGATGCGATCAAACTGTTAGCACCAGGTGGTATGCTGCTTTATTCTACCTGCACATTTTCACCAGAAGAAAATGAACAGGTGATCGAATATCTGTTAGAGAAGAATGATGATCTTTCCTTAGTGCCGATGAAGATGTGTGAAGGATTTGATCATGGGCACCCAGAATGGACATTAACAGGAAGAGAAGACATCAAACAGTGTATCAGACTATGGCCACATAAGATCAAGGGAGAAGGACATTTCCTTGCACTATTAAAGAAAGAAGACGGACCACAGCCAACATTTAAGTATGAAAAGATCAAGAAAGTCAAACTGACACCAGAGACCGAAGAATTTTTCAAACACTGTAAGATGGATATTGACTGGAGTCATGTCAGAGAACATCAGGGAAAATTATTCTATTTAAGAGAAGATATTCCAGAGATGAAAAAGGTCAGAGTTTTAAGAAAAGGGCTTTATTTAGGAGAGATGAAGAAAGGAAGATTCGAACCAAGCCAGTCCTTTGCGGTAGCGTTATCTGCAGATGAGTATGATCCATACCTTTCTTTTGATATCAATGATGAGAACACGATCAAATATTTAAAATGCGAAACTTTAGATGTAGATACGAACACGGATGGAGTTCATCTGGTTGGAACAAATGAATTTCCACTGGGATGGGCGAAGATCAAAAAAGGGAGACTTAAGAATAAATATTCTTCCAGCTGGAGATGGTTATAATGGCAAAGAAAACCAGATTAGATAAATTTTTGTGCGACAGTTTAAATATTACAAGAAAAGAAGCAAAAGAAGCAGTCAAAAAAGGAAAAGTTACGATCAATGGGGAAGTAGTGAAGAAACCAGAGTGTAAACTGGATGCAGATGATGATCAAGTGGAATTTGAGCATCAGCCGGTTATATTTGAACAGTTTCATTATCTGATGCTTCATAAACCGCAAGGCGTTGTCTCTGCGACGAAGGACAATCACGATAAGACAGTGATCGATCTGATCCATGAAGACTTTAAAGATAAACTTTTCCCGGTCGGCAGACTCGACAAAGATACCGAAGGACTGCTGCTTCTTACAGATGATGGAATGCTTGCACATGAATTACTTTCTCCGAAGAAACATGTGGATAAAGTATATTTTGCAAAAGTAGCTGGCAGATTTACAGAAGAAGAGATTAAGAGATTTAGGGAAGGTTTGGATATTGGCAATGGAGAGAAGGCAAAAGAAGCATTTCTTGAGATATTGAAGGTAGGAGAAGATCAATCTGAAGTTCTTATCACGATCACGGAAGGCAAGTTTCATCAGGTAAAGCGTATGGCAAAAGCCGTCGGAAGTGAAGTGTTATATTTAAAAAGATTGTCTATGGGACCCTTAAAACTGGATGAGGAATTAGAGATTGGAACATACAGGAGATTAAGCGCGGAAGAGCTACACAAACTAAAGGAGCATACAGATGTTAGAAAATAAAAAAGCAGTGATCTTTGATCTTGATGGGACATTAGTTGATTCTATGTGGATCTGGAAGGAGATTGATATCCGTTTCCTTGGAAAATATGGACTTGAAGTTCCTAAAGGATTAAACGACGAACTGGAAGGATACAGTTTTCATGAAACAGCTGTTTATTTTAAACAAAGATTTGAACTTCCACTTACGATCGAAGAGATCATGGAAACATGGAATCATATGGCTTCTGAGATTTATATCAATGAGATCCGCTTAAAAGATGGAGTCAAAGAATTCATTGATCTGTTAAAAAAACGGAATATGAAGCTTGGGATCGCAACAAGCAATTCAAGAAAGCTTGCGAAAGACTGTTTAAGATCCAATGGAATTTTGGATGCGTTTGATTATATCTGTACATCTGATGAAGTTCCAAGAGGCAAGCCAGAGCCGGATGTTTATCTGCATGCTGCAAAGATGATCGATACCAGACCAGAAGATGCATTGGTATTTGAAGATATTCCATATGGACTTTTGGCAGGAAAGCGCGCTGGAATGGAAGTGTGTGCAGTCGAAGATCCGTATTCCCAAGGATCAGTCAAAGAAAAGAGAGAAATTGCAGATTATTATATTAATACATATTATGATATACTAGATGGAACCTATGAGACATTAAAGAGATAAAAGATGCCATAAGAAAGGGTGATCACATGAGAAATAATATCGCACTGGTAACCGGAGCATCCTCCGGAATGGGAAAAGAATTTGTCCGTGAGATTGCAAAGAAATACAAAGGACTCGATGAAATCTGGGTGGTTGCAAGAAGAAAAGACAGACTAAGAGAATTAAAGAAAGAAATCATCGGAACAAGAGTCCGTATTCTTCCATTAGATCTTATGGAAGAAAAAAGTTTTGAACGACTTAAAAAAGCTCTTGAAAAAGAACAGCCAGATGTAAGAATTTTAGTGAATGCTTCGGGATATGGAATTTCTGGTTCTTTTGAGTTTGGGACACAAGAAGATGCATCTGGAATGGTCCGTTTAAATTGCGAAGCACTCACAAGGGTAACTTATCTGGTGCTTCCATATTTAAGAAGGGGATCTTTTATCTATCAGATAGCATCGTCTGCTGGATTTGCGCCACAGCCGGGCTTCGCAGTTTATGCAGCAACCAAAGCATATGTGAAAAGCTTTTCGATTGCATTGCGCCAGGAATTAGCATGGAGAGAGATTAAGGTGATCGCTGTATGTCCAGGACCAGTAAAGACAGAGTTTTTTGATCGTGCATACGAACAGGAAGAAATGAAATTTTATAAAAGATTCGTGATGGCTAATCCAAAGAAAGTTGTAAGAAAAGCAATTCGTGATGCGAGAAGAAACAAAGCGGTATCGGTATATGGAGTGACCATGAAGATAACAAGAATGATCTGCAAACTTCTTCCTGGAAAATGGATCGCAAAAATCATGGATAAGTAAGGATATAAGATGAGAGAATTAAACATAACGACAAGAGAAGAAGGACAGAGATTAGATAAGATTCTTTCGAAATATTTAAATAAAGCTCCAAAGAGTTTTGTATACAAGATGCTTCGAAAGAAAAATATCAAGTTAAATGGCAAAAAAGCAACTGGGAATGAAAAATTAACCAAAGGAGATCAAGTTTGTATCTACCTTGCGGAAGATACGATCAATAAGTTCAGAGAAGAAGTAAAAGCCGGAAAACAAAAGCTGAAGCTTGATATTTTATATGAAGATGATAACGTCATTATGGTGAATAAACCATGGGGAATCTTATCCCAGAAATCAAAACCAGAAGATATTTCAATCAATGATCAGATCATTCCATATGCAGTGAATAAAGGACTGATCAGTGAAAAGGAATTACAAGTAGTAAAACCTTCTATCTGTAATCGTTTAGACCGCAATACAACTGGAATCATCATCTGTGGGATTTCAATGGAAGGTCTGCAGACAATGGCAGAGATGTTAAAGAACAGGGATATGCACAAGTATTATCTTTGTATTGTCAAAGGTAAATTAGACAGATCACAGAAGGTCAGTGCCTATTTAAGAAAAGATGAGAAAACAAATAAAGTAACTGTTTCAAAACAAAAGATCCCAGAAGGGAATTACATTGAAACAGCTTATGAACCTGTGATGTCAAACGATGAATTTACATTATTGAAGGTAAAACTTATCACAGGAAAGACGCATCAGATCCGCGCACACCTTGCAAGTATCGGACATCCGTTGATCGGTGATTTCAAATATGGAGACAAGAAGATTAATCAGGAGATGAAACAGAGATTTGGATTAAAAGACCAGCTGCTTCACTGCAGGGAAATCGTATTTCCAAAAGATATGAAGACATGCAGCAATCTGTCAGGAAAGAAGATACAGGCACCACTTCCAAAACGATTTGAGACGATCAAACAGGAACTGTTCGGGAGAGAGGAATAATGGCGGAAGATAAATGGAACGTAAAAGGACTTCGAGGTTCTGTTCTGGAAGAACTGATCAATTATACGAACGAAAAATACCGACAGCAAAAACTTGCGCTGGTTCAAAAGATACCGACATCGATCAAACCAGTAAGATTTGACAAGACAAAACGTCATATCACACTTGCTTATTTTGACCAGAAAAGTACGGTGGATTATATAGGAGTGGTACAGGGGATTCCAATCTGCTTTGATGCAAAGGAATGTGCCAAAGATGTATTCCCACTTCAGAATATTCATGAACATCAGGTAGAGTTTATGAGGCAGTATGAAGAACAGGGTGGTATTAGTTTCTTATTGATCTATTTTACATCAAGACACGTTTGCTATTATATGTCGTTTCAGGAGATGATAAAGTACTGGAATCGTGCAAAAGAAGGCGGAGTCAAGCATTTTAAATATGAAGAATTAGATATTGGATTTTTTGTTCCGTTAAAGCAGGGGATGATCCTTCATTATCTGGAATGTCTGCAGAAAGTTTTAGCACAAAAAGATCAAGAAGATTCGTGTCGAAAAGATTGACGAAAAGATAAATTTTGCGTATAATATAACATTGACGAAAAAGAAAACCTGTGGATGTTAACCACAGAGTAGAAAAGGATAGATTTTATGATCAGAAGCATGACAGGATTTGGACATGGGGAAGTGTCCAATGACAAGAATCAGAAAGTCACAGTGGAGATGAAATCCGTCAACCACAGATATTGTGATATTTCATTAAAACTTCCCAAGAAATTAGCCATGTTTGAGGCGAATATCCGTAATATCATGAAAGAATACGCAAGCCGTGGAAAGATTGATATTTATGTATCTTATGAAGATCTGTCAGAGACAGCGGTAAGCCTTCATTATAATCAGGCAATGGCTGCAGAGTATATGCAGGTATTTAAGAAGATGCAGGAAGATTTTGGTATTGAGACAAAGATCACTGCGGAAGCACTTGCCAAGTATCCAGAAGTTGTAACGCTTGAAGAAGTACAGCAGGATGAAGAAGTATGGTGGGAGCTGTTAGAGGCAGCCCTAAGACAGGCAGCAGAGAAATTTGTAGAGACAAGAACGATCGAAGGAGCAAATCTTAAGAAGGATCTGCTGGGCAAATTAGACCAGATGGCAGCAGATGTAGCATTTATTGAGAAACGTTCTCCACAGATCATTGCAGAATACAGAGCTAAATTAGAAGAGAAAGTCAAAGAATTTTTAGAAGACTCAACAATCGAAGAGAACAGGATCGCTGCAGAAGTTACATTATATGCAGATAAGATTGCGGTTGATGAAGAGATCGTAAGACTGCAAAGTCATATCAGTTCTATGACAGATGTGTTAGAAAGTGATGAAAGCGTCGGAAGAAAGCTTGATTTCATGGCACAAGAGATGAACAGAGAAGCAAATACGATCTTATCAAAATCAAGTGATGTTGATCTTGCAGATCATGCGATCGAACTGAAGACGAATGTTGAGAAAGTAAGAGAACAGATTCAGAACATAGAGTAAGAAGAACATAGAATAAGATAAGAAGGGAAAGATCATGGAGAAGAGAGGTTCATTACTGGTACTGTCTGGATTTTCCGGTGTCGGAAAAGGAACAGTAGCGAAGAAACTGGTAGAAAAATACGGATACAGCTTATCAATTTCCGCAACGACAAGAAAACCAAGAGAAGGGGAAGTCGATGGGAGAGAGTATTTTTTTAAGTCCGTAGATGATTTTAAAAATCTGATCGATTATAATGGATTTATCGAGTATGCCAGATATGTGGACAATTATTATGGAACGCCAAGAAAGTTTGTGGAAGAGGAACTTGCAGCAGGACATAATGTGATCTTGGAGATTGAGGTACAGGGTGCATTCAATATTAAGAAACAGTATGAAGATGCATTACTGATCTTTATCACAGCCCCAAGTGCCGCAGCGATCAAAGAACGTCTGGTGGGAAGAGGAACAGAATCCGAAGAAGTGATCAACAAACGTATCAACCGTGCCAAAGAGGAATCAGAAGACATGGACAAATACGATTATATTGTGATCAATGACCAGGTGGAAGATTGTGCGGACCGAATTCATGCCATTGTACAGGCAAAAGACTGCCTGCTTGGAAATAATCTTAAATTTATAGAAGAAACTAAAAAAGAATTAGAACAACTATAGGAGGAATTATTATGTTACATCCATCATATACAGAATTAATGAAAGTTATCAACGGTGACAGCGAAGAAGAGAAAGTTATCTCAAGCCGTTACTCTATCGTACTTGCAAGTGCTAAGAGAGCAAGACAGATCATCGCAGGAGATATGCCATTAGTAGAAGAAAAAGATGGTGCAAAACCATTATCCACAGCCGTTGAAGAACTTTGGGAAGAAAAGGTTAAGATTCTCGGAGACGACGAAGAAGCAGAAGAATAGAAATAGTAAGGAAAACAAAACAGGGTGCTTAGGAATTCCTAAACACCCTTATTTGTACAGACAGGGAGTTTTTTATGGATATTATTTTATTACTTAAAACCGTATTACTTGGAATTGTTGAGGGAATTACGGAATGGCTGCCAATCAGTAGTACAGGACATTTGATCCTGGCAGATGAATTTATCAAGTTAAACATGACAAGTGACTTTAAGGAAATGTTTGACGTTGTGATCCAGCTAGGTGCGATCATGGCAGTCGTTGTTTTATATTTTCATAAACTAAACCCATTTTCACCAAAGAAGAATCACAGGGAGAAGATGGATACGATTGTTTTATGGACAAAAGTAATTCTTGCAGTATTTCCAGCAGCGATCATTGGCGTTTTATTCGATAATTGGCTGAATGCTCATTTTTATAATCCACCAGTTGTTGCAGCAATGCTGATCATCTATGGTATTTTATTTATCATTATTGAGAATCGTAACAAACGAAGCAGAAGAAGACCGATGAATGATCTTTCCAGATTATCTTATACAATGGCACTTGGAATCGGAGTATTTCAGGTATTGGCATTAATTCCAGGTACATCAAGATCCGGAGCAACGATCCTTGGAGGAATCTTACTTGGATGTTCAAGAACTGTTGCAGCCGAATTCTCATTTTTCTTAGGAATTCCGGTAATGTTTGGAGCCAGTCTGTTAAAGATCGTCAAATTTGGTCTTGTATTTACATCAACAGAATTGATCGTACTGATCGTAGGAATGGTTGTATCTTTCCTTGTATCAATCGTAGCGATCAAGTTCTTACTTGGATATATTAAGAAGAATGACTTTAAAGCATTTGGTGTATACCGAATCATACTCGGTCTGTTAGTGATTGTGTATTTTGCATTCATCAAATAAGGAGTTTGTAAAGAATGGATAAGAATTTATTTCTAAAGAATATGGAAGAGATGATCGCCATTGCAAAGACGAATGGAAATCAGATTGACCACAAAGAATTATTAGACTATTTTAGTGATTATGACTTAAACGAGGAAGCAAAGAAACTTCTGATTGCAAGTTTTATAGAAGCTGGAATCCGTGTTCTTGGTGTGGATGAAGCAAAGATCGTTGCGGAAGAGGAGGCAGAGGCGAAAGCTGATGTTTCAGAAGAAGAGCAGGGAGCAATTCGTTTTTATGAGGAAGAATTAAGCCAGATGGATCTTCCAGGAGAAGAAGAACAAAAAGAACTGATCACAGCATGGCTTTCCGATAGAGGAGATGGAGAAGCAGTGATCGAAAGCTTTCTCCCACAGATTCTTGAAATCGCAAGAAATCATATGGGAAAAGGTGTCTTATTTGGAGATCTTGTACAGGAAGGTAACATTGGACTATTAGAAGCAATGGCAATCTATCAGGGCAATGATGCCCAAGGCTTTCTTGCACATGCCAAAAGTGCGGTGGAAGATTCCATTCTGGATGCGATCGCAATGCAGAGAGGTTCTGACAGTGTCGGAGAGGCAATGGCGATCAAAGCAAATCGTTTGGATGATGCATCTACATTTTTATCAAAAGAACTTGGAAGAGAACCAAAGATTGAAGAATTAGCGAAGTATCTTTCTATGACAGAAGAAGAGGTGAGAGAGGTCATGAAGATTTCTCTGGATGCACTTTCTGTTATGGAAGCAGATATCAAGCAGTCATAGAAGAATCCTTAGTGTTAGCAGAGGGGAGGCTGATCTTATGAATATCAGACAAAAGCAGGAACAGACGGAACTAAGGCTGTTAAGCCCGTATGCGACACGAAGTATGGATACAAAAGGAAGAAGAAAGCCGGAAATGGAATGCGAGATACGGACCTGTTTTCAAAGAGACAGAGACCGGATCTTGCATTGCAAGGCTTTTCGCCGTTTAAAAGATAAGACACAGGTGTTTTTATCACCAGTGGGAGATCATTACCGGACAAGACTAATGCATACACTTGAAGTGTCACAGAATGCAAGAACGATCGCAAAGGCATTGGATCTTAATGAGTCCTTAACGGAAGCGATCGCCTTGGGACATGATCTCGGGCATACACCATTTGGTCATGCAGGAGAACGAGTATTAAATGAAATGAATCCGAATGGATTTAAACATAACCGGCAAAGCGTACGGGTTGCACAGTATCTGGAGAAGAATGGCGAGGGATTAAATCTCACATGGGAAGTATTAGACGGCATGGAAAATCATTCAATGAAAAGTATGCCGCACACCTTGGAAGGAAAAATCGTCCGTCTGGCAGATAAGATTGCGTATATCAATCATGATATTGATGATTCTGTGCGCGCCAAAGTCTTGAGAGAAGAAGATCTTCCAAGGGAATACACAGATGTGCTTGGAACGACATATCGTGAGCGAATCAATACAATGGTTTTAGATATTGTAAAGCACAGCGAAGGAATCAATGATATTGTGATGTCGCAGGAGATAAGAGATGCGATGACAGGGCTTCGAAGTTTTATGTTCCAGAGAGTATATGAGGAACCGAATACGAAGAAAGAAGAAGAGAAGATCAAGAATATCATTGGACCATTATACGAATATTATCTTCATCACATTGATGAACTTCCAGTGTATAACCAGAAGATGATCAATACGAGAGAAGACAGGGAACAAGCGGTCTGTGACTATATTGCAGGGATGACGGATCACTTTGCGATTGAACAGTATACAGATATTTTTATTCCAAAATTTTTTATGCAAAAATAAAGGAAAATAAAAAAAGATGTAGAATAATATATTATAGAGGGATTTTTTAAGGAGGGACAAGCGTTGATTTACGGAGAAGAAATCATAGAAGAGGTGCGAAGCCGGAATGATATAGTAGATCTCATCTCCACTTATGTGCCGCTAAAGAAAAAAGGAAGTTCTTATTTCGGATTGTGCCCATTTCACAATGAAAAATCACCCTCTTTTTCTGTAAGCAGAGATAAACAGATGTATTATTGTTTTGGATGTGGGGCAGGCGGAAACGTCTTTACTTTTTTGATGGAATATGAGAATTTTACTTTTCCGGAAGCATTAAAGTATCTTGCAGAACGTGCAGGAATGGAACTTCCAGAAGAGAAACTGAATGAAGAAGCCAAGCGGGCAATGGATGCGAAAGCCAGACTTCGGGAGATGAATAAGCTTTCTGCCAATTATTTTTATTATCTGCTTCACAGCAAACGAGGACAGAAAGGGCTTGCTTATTTAAAAGACCGTGGCATTACAGATGAGACGATCAAGAGATTTGGGCTTGGCTACGCAGATATTTATAATGATGATCTGTATCGTTTCCTGAAGAGTAAGGGATACAGTGATGAAGATTTGAAAGATTCTGCACTTGTAACGATCGATGAGAGGCGTGGCGGAAGTGATAAGTTTTGGAACAGAGTTATGTTTCCAATCATGGATGTCAACAATCGAGTGATCGGTTTTGGTGGCAGAGTCATGGGAGATGGGTCGCCCAAATATTTAAATTCAAAAGAAACCACATTATTCGATAAAAGCCGTAATCTCTATGGATTGAATTTTGCAAGAAGTTCAAGAAAGAAAGAGATTATTTTATGTGAGGGATACATGGATGTCATATCCATGCATCAGGCAGGATTTACGAATGCAGTAGCAGCACTTGGAACTGCATTTACAAGCGGACATGGAACACTGCTTAAACGTTATACAGAGAATGTTATACTTTCATTTGACAGTGATGAAGCCGGACAGAGAGCAATTTTACGTGCAATTCCGATTCTTAAGGAAGCGGGACTGACTGTCCGTGTACTGGATCTTAAGCCATACAAAGATCCGGACGAGTTTATCAAAGGATTAGGAAGCGAAGCACTAGAAGAAAGAATAAGAAAAGCAACCAGCAGTTTTATGTTTCAGGTAAAAGTTGCTGCAGGAAGATATGATCAGAACGATCCAGAGGAGAAGACAAAATTCCAGCATGAAGCGGCAAAGCTGCTTTCAACGATTGAGGAACGTCTGGAACGTAAGAATTATATTGACGCTGTATCAAGAGAATATTATATTGATGCAAAAGATCTGGAAGAATTGGTTAATTATTATGGAACTTCTGGATATGCAACAGCACAAAGGCAGCAAAATACACCAAAACAGCCAGAGAGAAGACTGCAGCAGAGCGAAGCAAAAGAAGAAAAGAAAAAGCAGCCACAGAAACTTCTGCTTACATGGATGGTCAATGAGCCACAGTTATTCGAGAAATTGAAGGGAATCATCGGGCCAGATGATTTTTATGAACAGATTTATCATGGAGCGGCATTACTGCTGTTTAAACAATATGAAGAAGAAAACGCAGTAATACCAGGAAAGATATTAAATCAATATACAGATCTTAATGATCAGAAGAAGATCGCAGAATTATTTAATACGACATTGAAGATCAGTCCGTCACCAGAGGATCGCAATAAAGCGTTGAATGATATTGTGCGAAGAGTGAAAGAAGATAGTATTGAACAACAGATGAACGCAACAAATGATATTTTGAAATGGCAGGATTTGATCAAGGAGAAAGCAAACCTTGCAAAACTGCATATTTCATTATAGGTTGGTTAAAATAGGAAGAGAAGAAAGGGACGAATTATGGAAGGTACAATGGAACAGTTCACCGAGAAACTTGCAGGACTGGTGGAATTAGGAAAAAAGAATAAGAACTTTTTGGAGTATGCACAGATTGATTCATATTTCAAAGATATGAAACTGACTTCTGATATGATGGAAGCAATTTATGATTATCTGGAACAGAATGGAATCGATGTACTTACTCTTGCCGCAGTTGCAGACGATGATGACGATCTTGATGATCTTGACGATACATTAGAGGATGAGACAGAGATTGCCGTTCCTGATGGTGTCAGCATTGAAGATCCAGTTCGTATGTACTTAAAAGAGATCGGTAAAGTACCGCTTCTTAGTGCAGATGAAGAGATCAAACTTGCACAGAGAATGGAAGAAGGGGATGAAGCAGCCAAGAAGAAACTTGCTGAGGCAAACCTTCGTCTGGTAGTAAGTATTGCAAAACGTTATGTTGGACGTGGAATGCTCTTCCTTGATCTGATTCAGGAAGGTAACTTAGGTCTGATCAAAGCCGTGGAGAAATTCGATTACCGCAAAGGATACAAATTCAGTACTTATGCGACATGGTGGATTCGTCAGGCGATTACAAGAGCAATTGCCGATCAGGCAAGAACGATCCGTATTCCAGTGCATATGGTAGAAACAATCAATAAACTGATCCGTGTATCCAGACAGCTTCTTCAGGAACTTGGAAGAGAACCATCTCCAGAAGAAATCGCAGCAGAGATGGATATTCCAGTTGAGAGAGTTCGTGAAATCTTAAAGATTTCTCAGGAACCAGTATCATTAGAGACACCAATCGGTGAAGAGGAAGACAGCCACCTTGGAGATTTCATTCAGGATGAGAATGTACCAGTGCCTGCGGATGCAGCAGCTTTCACTTTACTGAAAGAACAGTTAGATGAAGTGCTTGGAACATTAACAGAGAGAGAACAGAAAGTATTAAGATTACGTTTTGGATTAGATGACAGCAGAGCCAGAACACTTGAGGAAGTCGGAAAAGAATTTAACGTTACAAGAGAACGTATTCGACAGATCGAGGCAAAAGCACTGCGTAAGTTAAGACATCCAAGCCGCAGCAGAAAATTAAAAGATTATTTAGATTAAGGTATGATTATGGAATTATCAAATAGATTAGAAACGATCGCATCATTTGTCACAGAAGGTTATGTGGTGGCAGATATCGGGACAGACCACGGATACATACCAATCTATTTAACAAGTAATGGAAACTGCCCGAAAGCATATGCGATGGATGTAAATAAAGAACCATTAAGCCGTGCAAAAGCACATATTGAAGAAGAGAATGCAGGAGAAGTTGTATCCTGCATTCTTTCTGATGGATTACATGAATTACCAAAAGATACTGTAGATTCCGTTGTGATCGCAGGAATGGGAGGAGACTTAGTTGTAAGGATTTTAGAACAGGATTTTGACAAATTAGCAAATGTCAAAGAACTGATCTTATCTCCACAGTCTCATTTAGAAAGAGTACGACATTTCTTAAATGATCACAGATTTCGCATTCTAGAGGAAGAATTCTTAAAAGAAGATGGAAAATATTACGTTGTGATCCGTGCTGTTCATGGCAAACAGCACTATGATAAAGAATGTTTCTACCGCTTTGGTGAAGAATTGATTCTTGCAAAACATCCAGTACTTCTTGAATATCTGGATCAGGAATATGTAAAATATTCAAAGATTAAAGAAAGTCTTACCGATGAATCAAAAGAACATATTAAAAGACGTAAGGAAGAAGTAGAAGATTTACTGGGAGATATCACGGAGGCACTTTGTTATTATGAATTGTAGAGAACTAGTTAATCTTTTGGAGAAGGAAGTACCCTTAGAGACAGCAGAAAGCTGGGATAATCCAGGATTTCTTGTTGGAGATAAAGAAAAAGAGATCAAAAAGGTTTTAGTTGTTCTGGATATTACAAATGAAGTTGTTGAATATGCAATCAAAGAGCATGTAGATTTTATCCTTGCACATCATCCAGTGATTTTTTCAAAGATCAACAGATGTACCAGTGATGATTTCCTTCAGAATAAGCTTTTGAAACTGATCAGTCATGGAATCTGTGCATATGGAATGCATACTTGCTATGATGTATGCAGAATGGGAGACCGCATGGTAGAACGTCTGGGACTTAACAGCCCATGTGGACCTGTAGAAGATAGTGTATCTAACAATGAAAAGGCACAGGGAAAAGGAATCGGTATCACAGCATGCATCAAAGAAGATGTAACCGTTGGAGAATATGCAAAGAAAGTCAAAGAAGCATTTTCACTGGACAGTGTAATGGTATTTGGTGATCCAGATACGAAGATATCAAAGATCGCAATTGTTCCGGGATCAGGAAGAAGCATGATCGGTCATGCAAAGCAGACAGGAGCAGATGTATTCATAACTGGAGATATCGGACATCACGAAGGACTTGATGCTGTTGATATGGGAATGTGCGTGATCGATGCAGGACATTACGGATTAGAACATGTATTTATTGACGATATGAAGCAATTACTTTGTGATCAGACAGAAGATCTTGAGGTGATCACATATAAAGCAGGAAGTCCATATAAAGTTTTTTAAATAAATTTGTTTATTGATAAAAGAGAAAGAAGTGATGGCATATGATCAAAGTTACAGCAGGTCAGACCATTTATGAAGTAAAAGAGGGAACAACGCTTGCCGAGTTTGCAAAGCGGCTGCAAAAACAAGAGGAACCAGTGATCCTTCTCGCTTACATGGATGGAAAATTAACAGAATTATTTGCACAGATCAAAAAAGATTGTCATGTACGTTTTGTTACATTGAAAGAACAGGCAGGGTATATGGCGTATAAACGTACAGCAACCTTTATGTTTTTAAAGGCATGTGAAGATTTTCCTGGAAAAGGTAAGAGTACGAAGATAGCAATTGATTACTCCATTGGAAATAGTATCTTTTGTGATTTTTCTTCCATAGATCAGACAGTTGATGATAAATTCGCACATTCCATTCAAAAACGAATGGAGCAGCTGTATGAGGCAGATTTACCAATTACAAAAAGATCACTGGATACAGATCAGGCATCAAGATATTTTGACAGTGTTGGCCTCAAAGGCAAGAGAGAACTGTTTAAATTCCGCAGAGAATCAAAGACAAATATTTATTCTCTGGATGGATATGATAATTATTTTTACGGGTATATGGCACCATCAACAGGGTACATTCCAGCATTTTTGGTATCACCATATGAACATGGTGTGGTATTGCAAATTCCAAAACGCAAGCAGACCGAACAGATCGTTCCGTTTACACCACAGCCAAAACTGTTCCATGTGATGCAAAGATCGAGAGAATGGACAAAAACGATGGGAGTCGATACGGTTGGGGCATTAAATGATGAGATCACATATGGTAATATCAACCATCTGATCTTATTACAGGAAGGCTTACAGGAGAAACTTCTTGCAGATATCGCAGATGAGATCGTAAACAAGAATAAGCGGATCATTTTGATCGCAGGACCTTCATCTTCTGGAAAGACAACATTTTCTCATAGATTGTCGATTCAGTTAGAGATTGCTGGATTAACGCCGCACCCAGTTTCCATGGATGATTATTTCTTGGATAGAGAATTATCTCCAAGAGATGAAAATGGTAATTATAATTTTGAAACGATCGCATCTCTTGATGTAGATCTGTTGACAAAACATATCAATCAGCTGTTAAATGGCGAAGAAGTTGATGTCCCAAGCTACAATTTTATTTCTGGAAAAAGAGAGTATCATGGACATAAATTAAAGATTGGGCAAAAAGATGTCCTCGTTATGGAAGGAATTCATGGATTAAACGGAACTCTCACGAATGAGATTCCAGAAGATGCCAAATACAGAATCTATGTCAGTGCATTAAATCAGATCAACTTGGATGAACATAACAGAATACCAAGTTCCGACGGAAGATTATTGCGAAGAATCGTAAGAGATGCTATGACAAGAGGAAATGATGCCAGAGAGACAATCTCAAGATGGGATTCTGTAAGAAAGGGAGAAGAAGACAATATTTTCCCATATCAGGAAGAAGCAGATGTGATGTTTAACTCTGCACAGGTCTATGAGATTGCAGTACTGAAGCAATATGCAGAACCATTGCTTTTTGCGGTTCCAAAGGATTGTCCAGAGTATCAGGAAGCAAAAAGATTATTAAAATTCTTAGAATATTTCTTAAATATTCCAAGCGAAGCCATTCCAAAGACATCTCTTTTAAGAGAATTTATCGGTGGCAGTTGCTTTGAAGTGTAAGATGTGATATAATAGTTGGCGCTTAGTCGGACAAATGGTCGCGCCGTTTCAGACGAAAGGGGAACGGTGAGGAAAGTCCGGGCTTCACAGGGCAGGATGCCGGATAACGTCCGGTAGGGGCAACCCTCAAGCTAGTGCAACAGAAATATACCGCCACGTAAGTGGTAAGGGTGAAATGGTAAGGTAAGAGCTTACCGCCTGACTGGTAACAGGCAGGGCATATGTAAACCTCATCCGAAGCAAGACCGAGATGAAAACGATAGATCGGCCCGATCTGTTTTCAGGTGGGTCGCTGGAGCTTGCTGGTAACAGTAAGTCGAGATAGATGACCATTCAACGACATAACCCGGCTTATCGTCTGGCTAAGCATTATAAGTTAAGAATATCAGAGAAGTTGTAAGAGAAATCTTGCAGCTTCTTTTTTAGTTATAGAAAAAGTCCGATAAATGAAAAGTTAAATAAAATTAAGAAAAATCATTAACAATATATTTTCTTTCAAAAATGACAAAATATTTTGAAAGAATTTGCAGAATTGATATGAAAAGCAATCGAAAATAGTTGTTTTAGTACTGATTGTGAAAGAACTTTCAAAATAACAAAGAAAACTTGAAATTAATTTTAAAACGGATATACTAAAAGTATCGAAAGCGAAAGCAGACAAAGGAGGAAATGAAAATGAATCCAAAGATTGAGAATTTAAAAGGAAAACTGATCGTATCATGTCAGGCACTGCCAGATGAACCATTACACTCTTCTTTCATTATGGGAAGAATGGCACTTGCCGCAAAACAGGGTGGAGCATCAGGAATCCGTGCAAATACACCAGAAGATATCAAAGAAATCAAAACACAGGTTGATCTTCCAGTGATCGGAATCATTAAAAGAAATTATGATGACTGTGAGATTTATATCACACCAAGCATGAAAGAAATTGATGAACTGATGGAAGTAAAACCTGAGATCATCGCATTAGATGCAACGATTTCCAGCCGTCCAAATGGACAGACATTAGATGAATTTTTCCATCAGATCAAGGAAAAATATCCAGACCAGCTGTTAATGGCAGATTGTTCTACCGTAGAAGAAGCATTACATGCAGATGAATTAGGATTTGATTTCATTGGAACAACATTAGTTGGATATACCAAACAAAGCAGTGAACTTAAGATTGAGGAAAATGATTTTGAAATTATAAGAACAATCCTTTCCAAAGTAAAACATCCAGTCATTGCAGAAGGTAATATCAATACACCAGAGAAGTTAAAGAGAGTATTAGATTTAGGAGCATACTGCGCAGTTGTAGGATCAGCAATCACAAGACCACAGCTGATCACAAAAACATTTGCAGATGCGATCAAATAGATAAAAAGGATCATACGATGGACTACTATGTAAAATCGGTTATACCGATCATTGAATCCAATTATGAAAATTTCACAGTACTGGAAAGAACGATCGCAGATTTCTTTATGAAGAATCAGGAAAAAGTTGATTTTTCAGCCAAAGAAATTGCAAAACGTTTGTTTGTTTCAGAAGCCTCCTTATCGAGATTTGCAAAGAAATGCGGATATCGTGGATACCGGGAGTTCATTTATCAATATGAGGAATCATTTGAAGAGAAAAATAAAGAACTCATGGGACATACAAGACAGGTTCTGAACACTTACCAGGAACTGTTAAATAAGACATACAGCCTGATGGACGAAGCACAGATCATAAGGATCTGTGAGAAATTAGGACAGGCAAAGAGAGTATTTGTTTGTGGGAAAGGAAGTTCCGGACTCGCAGCAAGAGAAATGCGTCTAAGATTTATGAGAATCGGGGTAGATATCAATTCCATTCAGGATCCAGATCTGATGAGAATGCAGGCAGTATTCCAAAAAGAAGGCTGCCTTGTGATCGGAATCAGTATCAGTGGAGAGAGTGAAGATGTATTCTATTTACTCGAGGAATCAAAAAAAAGAGGTGCCGACACCATTTTGATCACTGGAAAGAACAGAGATGACTATGAGGATATCTGTGATGAGTTAGTCTTGATTGCATCAAGAAAATACTTAGATCATGGAAATGTCATCTCACCACAGTTTCCAATCCTGATCATGTTAGACCTGATATATTCCTACTACTTAGAACACGATAAAAAGAAAAAAGAAACTATGCACGATGATACTGTGCGAGCATTAAAAGGAGAAAGAACATGAGAATTATCGAAACAAAAACTTATGAAGACATGAGCAAACAGGCAGCAAACATTATTGCATCCGTAGTCACATTAAAACCAGATTGCATGTTAGGATTAGCTACAGGATCATCACCAATCGGAACATACGAAGAATTAGTGAAAAAATACGAAGCAGGAGAATTAGATTTTTCTGAAGTTACAACAGTAAACTTAGATGAATATAAAGGATTACCAAAAGAAAACGAACAGAGTTACTACTATTTCATGCATGACAATCTGTTTGACAAAGTAAATATCAAACCAGAAAATACACATTTACCAGATGGAACAAACTTAGACAGCGAAGAAGAAGCAGCACGTTACGAAGCATTAGTACAGTCTTTAGGAACAGTTGACCTTCAGCTTCTTGGATTAGGAAGAAACGGACATATCGGATTCAACGAGCCAGGAGACAGCTTTGTAGAGCCAACACATTGCGTAGACTTAAAAGAAAGTACAATTGAGGCAAACAAACGATTCTTCGAATCAGCAGACGATGTACCAAAACAGGCATACAGCATGGGAATCGGAACAATCATGCGTGCGAAGAAAATCTTAGTTGTAGTCAGTGGAGAAGACAAAGCACAGGCATTAAAAGATACAATCTGCGCACCAATCTCTCCAAAAGTACCAGGAACAATCTTAAGATTACATCCAGACGTAACAATCGTAGCTGATGAAGCTGCTATGTCATTAATGAAATAATTTGATGGAATAAGTTTTAATAAGTAGATGAAAACACCATTTTTCTGATATAATTGATTTATCAGGGAAGTGGTGTTTTTGTTGCTTTTATAGGAACGATGTATTTACAAGCAAAATACTAGTTTGAAAGGATTTACTATGCTGTTTACACGTGATAAAAATTTTTATAAAACTTTATTTCATTTAATGGTGGTTGTTGTATTTCAAAATCTGATTGCATACAGCATCAATATGGCAGATAACCTAATGCTAGGCATGTATAGCCAATCATCTCTTTCTGGAGTAGCAACGGTGAATCAGATTCAGTTTTTATTGCAGCAGATGACTCTTGCAATCGGAGATACATTAGTGATCATTGGTTCTCAGTACTGGGGTCAGAGAAATACGAAACCAATTCGTACATTTACAGGGGTTGCACTTGCAACAGGATTATTGCTTGGGTTTATTGTATTTGTGCTTACTACAATATTTCCAAGAGAAATATTAATGCTTTTTACAAAAAAAGAAGGTTACATTATACAAGGAATGGATTATCTTTCATTGATTCGCTTTACATATCCTTTGTTTGTGTTATCTACGATCTTGATGGCGGCACTTCGAAGTGTTGAAACAGTTTCCATCGCATTAAAGGTTTCAATTTTATCTTTGATCGTAGATGTATCAATCAACTATACATTGATCTTTGGAAAATTTGGCTTTCCAGAAATGGGAACGAAAGGTGCAGCAGTTGGCACGTTAGTCGCACGCATTTTGGAATTCGTGATTGTTGTAATGTATTTAATATTTGCCGATCATAAACTGAAATTATTCTGCAAAGATTTCTTTCAGTTTACAAAAGAAGCATTTTCCAGGTTCCTCAAGATTTTATGTCCGTCTTTTCTATCAAATACGTTATGGGCACTTGCAACACCAATCCAAACAGGAATCTTAGGCCGTTTATCCGCAGATGCGATTGCAGCCAATTCAGTTTCGACAACAATGTTCCAGTATTTGAAAGTTATAACAATCGGGGAAGCATCTGCATCTGCCGTATTGATCGGAACAACAATAGGGGAAAACAAAGGAACTGCAAAAGTAAAAGAATACAGCAAAACTTTACAAATCATTTATCTGATCATAGGAAGCATTCTTGGAATTGGATTGTATTTCTTAAGAATTCCATTGTTGTCTTTCTATAATCTGACACAAAATGCATATCAAATGGCAGACCAGATTCTGATCATTCTATCCATTGTCATGGTCGGCATGTCATACCAGATGCCAACAGGAATTGGAATCATTAAAGGTGGTGGAGATGTAAAATATATGATGTATCTGAATCTGATCTCAACTTGGGCGATCGTGATGCCGCTTTCGTTTTTGGGAGCATTTGTATGGAAATTACCAGTACCGTTGGTTGTATTATTGCTGAATTCGGATCAGTTATTTAAATGTATACCAACGTATTTGTATGTGAAGAAGGATAAGTGGATCAAGGTTTTGGTGTGATAATTAGTATCTTGCTATTTACAAACCTAAATGATAAGATGAAACCAATATACAAAAGAATGACAATAAAATTTTGCACTTGTAAAAATCCAGTCACAGAAAGGAGTGTGTTCGAAAATGATCCAAAAGTTAAAACTGCCAATAGGAATTGAAAATTTCCAAGAAATCCGTCAAATGGGGTTTTACTAGAAGGGCGGAATGATATCCTTGCATATGGAATTGCATTTTGTAAGAAAAAATGTAAAGTGGTAGTGGAAAGGCTGTAGATATGAATTCACGAAAGATTGAAATAGAGATATTTAATAAAGAACAATGGCTAAATCAATTGCAACACACTAAGGCAATGAACTTTTTCTTATGAATAATCTAAAAATTTCTGCATATACTCTTTCTTAAAGGAGCGTATGTGACATTGAAGAAGAAAATAGAAATCGCAGCCATCCTATGTTCCATCGGCATCTGCAGCTTTGGACAAAACGTTTTCGCAGGAGAATTTCTAAACCTGCCAGTCCAAACCAATGCCAAAGTAGAACAAGTGGTGCAGACAAGACTTTTGGAAGAACAAAGAGCGTACCTTATGCAGGCGCAGCTTATGACGAAAGTCAATTTAGAACAACAGATTAAAGACAAACCCGTCTACATTCCAAAAACAAAGCATGTAGTCACACAAAGAGAACGATCGATCCTTGAGAGGATCGTAGAAGCAGAAGCAACCGATAAAGATGAAAAAAGCAAGATACTCGTAGCAAATGTAATTCTAAATCGTGTAAGAAGCAAAGAATTTCCAAACTCGATCGAAGCCGTTGTGTTTCAGAGAGCCTATGGAAAAGTTCAGTTTTCACCAACAGCTGATGGAAGATATGAATCCGTTCATATTACAAAAAGCACAAAAAGAAGCGTCAAAAAGGCATTGGAAGATGGAATCGACTATTCCGAAGGAGCCTTATATTTCGTAGAAAAAACGATGGCAAATCCTAAAAATGTTTCATGGTTTGATGAGGCGCTCACAAGATTGTTTACCTATCAGGGACATTCTTTTTACAAATAGTGCTTGACAACAAACCACAAAAGTATTATGATTTTAGACAAATAGAAAAGAAACCGTTGAGAAAGAGTAGTAAGCAGGATCAGAATGATTCAAAGAGAGCTGCAGGTGGTGAGATTGCAGTATGATTTCCCTGGTGAATGGACTTTCGAGGGTGATTTTGAAAGTAACAAGTAGGAATCGCCGGGCACCCGACCCGTTACCAGAGTGGGCATATATGATAGTATATGATTTAAGTGGACACAGCTAGTGTCAATTTGAGTGGTACCGCGGATAATTCGCCTCAAGCATATTTGCTTGGGGCTTTTCTTTTTTTCTATTTAAAGAAACGTACAACTTAAATAAAAAGGAGAAGAAATTATGAGAACAATGAAAAAAGTATTAGCAGCAGGATTAACAGCAGTTATGGCAATGTCATTAATGGTTGGATGTGGAAGCAAGAAAGATGACAGTTCATCTAAAACATATAACTTAGGAATCATCCAGTTTGCAGAACATGGTTCTCTTGATAACTGCCGCAAAGGATTTTTAAAAGGTTTAGAATCTGAAGGTATCAAAGAAGGAGAAAACTTAAAGATTACATACAAAAACTCACAGGCAGATACAGCCACAGATAACCAGATCGCATCAAACTTTGCATCAAAGAAATTAGATATGATCTGTGCGATCGCAACACCAAGTGCACAGAGCGCATACAATGCAACAAAAGACAGTGATATCCCAGTTGTTTATACAGCTGTTACATCACCAAAAGCAGCAGGATTTGTAGATAAAGATGGAAATAACGTTGGAAATATCACAGGAACTTCCGATCTTGTACTTGCAGATAAACAGTTAAAACTGATTCGTCAGATGATGCCAAAAGCAAAGAATGTCGGAATCTTCTACAGCACAAACGAAGCAAACTCCAAAGCAGGAATCGAAGCTTACGAAAAAGTAGCTGACAAATATGGATTCAAGATTATCACACAGGGAATCACAGCTTCCGCAGATATGCCAATGGCAGCAGACAGCTTACTTAAGAAAGTAGACTGCATCACAAACTTAACAGACAACTTAGTAGTCAGCAACATGCAGACATACCTTCAGAAAGCAAACAAATTAAATATCCCAGTGTTCGGATCTGAAGTAGAACAGGTAAAATTAGGATGTGTCGCTTGTGTCGGAATCGACTTTGTCAAATTAGGAAAACAGACAGGTAAGATGGCAGCTAAGATCTTAAAAGGTGAAGAAAAAGCAAAAGACATGAAATTTGAAACATTCAACAATGGAGATGTTATCATCAACACAGCAGCAGCAAAGAAGATTAACATGACAATCAGCAAAGATGTGCAGAAACAGGCAAAACAGACATTTGACAAGATCAGCGCACCAGAAAAATAATCAGGAGATGTAAAACATTATGGAACAATTGATCATAGGCGTATTTGAGCAGGGATTTATCTATGCGATCATGGCGCTAGGCGTATATATCACATACAAAATATTAGACTTTCCGGATCTGTCCGTAGACAGTACTTTCCCATTAGGAGCAGCAGTGACAACCGTCATGCTCTCCTCAGGAAAGAATCCACTGTTAGCATTAGTTGCTGCAACACTTGCAGGAGCATTTGCAGGAATGATCACAGGAATTATCCATGTAAAATTCAAAGTCAGAGACTTATTATCCGGAATCATCGTTATGACAGGTCTTTACACATTAAATTTAAGAATTGTAGGTGGAAGCGCAAATGTTCCATTATTTAACTACAAATCCGTATTTGATAATGACTTCATCAACGGAATCTTCCCAGAAGCATTAGCACCATATAAGACAGTGATCATCATTTTCATCATTATGATCATTGCAAAAGTATTATTAGACTTATATTTAAAGACAAAATCAGGATATCTCTTAAGAGCAGTTGGAGATAACGCAACCATCGTAACATCTCTTGCAAAAGACAGTGGATTTGTGAAGATCGTAGGACTTGCGATCTCAAACGGATTAGTTGCATTAGCCGGAAGTGTGATGTGTCAGCAACAGAGATTCTTCGAGATTTCCATGGGAACAGGAACGATCGTTATCGGACTTGCCAGCGTTATTATCGGAACAAACGTATTTAAAGGAAATCTTTTAAAAGCAACTACAGCAGTTGTCATTGGTTCCGTGATCTACAAAGCATGTGTAGCAATTGCGATCGAAGTAGGATTACCAGCAACAGACTTGAAGATGATCACAGCAGTCTTATTCCTGATCATTCTGATCATCAGTATGGACCGTAAGAAGAAGGTGAAAAAGGCATGATTGAATTAAAACATATCGACAAATATTATAATATCGGAACAGTCAATGAAGTCTGCCTGTTTAAAGACTTCAATCTGACGGTAGATGACGGAGATTTCATTTCTGTGATCGGAAGTAATGGTTCAGGAAAGACATCCATGTTAAACCTGATCTGTGGAAGCTTAGAAGCGGAAGCAGGAAACATCATTTTAAATGGAGAAGATATTTCTCATCAAAAAGAATATATCAGACAGAGAAAGATTGGACGTGTATATCAAAATCCAGCTATGGGAACCTGTCCATCCATGACAATCCTTGAAAATATGTCTCTTGCAGACAATAAAGGAAAGAAATTTGGACTCGGATTTGGTACAAATAAGAAGAGAATTGATTATTACAGAGAATTATTAAGCCAGTTAGGACTTGGACTTGAAGATATGATGGGAAGCAAAGTAGGTTCCTTATCAGGAGGACAGAGACAGGCCATGGCACTTCTTATGACAACAATGGCACCAATCGAGATTTTAATTCTTGATGAACATACAGCTGCACTTGATCCAAAGACAGCAGAACTGATCATGGAACTTACTGGAAAAGTTGTCAAAGAGAAGAATCTGACAACGATCATGGTTACACATAATCTTCGCTACGCGGTGGAATACGGAAATCGCCTGCTGATGATGCATCAGGGTGGAGTTGTGATGGATCTCAAAGGAAAAGAAAAAGAAGAACTTCAGGTAGAAGATATCTTGAGCAAGTTCAATGAGATCAGTATAGAGTGTGGAAATTAAATACTTAAAAATACAAAGAAAGGATTGATAGCTGTCACTTAGACAACTGTCAATCCTTTTTTAAAGCTTTTTATTCGTCCCATCCTTCGTAGAATCGGATATTTACGGAAATATTTCTTACAATCTCATCTTCAGCAAGTTCAATATCTTCCAGATCAGATACATGTGGGAAGATTGGATCCTCTTCTTCTAATTCAACAGTGATCCATGTTCTTGCAGCTTCATTTGCATTGTCGATCGCGTCGTCCAAAGTTTCTCCGGATGCCTCGCAGCATTCGAGATCCGGGAAATGTGCGTCATAGCCTCCATCTTCCTTCTTACGGAATACGGCTGGATATATAAATTTCATTTCATAATTCCTCCTGGTTTCTAAAACATAATCTGTTACTTAGTATAGTTGATAAAAAATAAAATGGCAAGAGGGGAACGTTTTAGATATGAAAAAAGCACTTAAATCTTTAAAGATTTAAGTGCTTCAGAGCGACAGACGGGGTTCGAACCCGCGACCCCAACCTTGGCAAGGTTGTACTCTACCAACTGAGCCACTGTCGCATAGGATTGTTCCAAATGAACAATCAATATGAAATTAAGATGTTGAGAGCGACAGACGGGGTTCGAACCCGCGACCCCAACCTTGGCAAGGTTGTACTCTACCAACTGAGCCACTGTCGCATAACTTATTGTTCCGACGAACAATAAATATGTTACTACAAGATCGTTAAAATGTCAACAGAAAATAATAAAAAAATTAGAGAAAATGAAAAAATTAAGTCTAAGACTTCCTAGTGAAAGAAAATCATGCTATACTGTGGTTACTGTGACTTAAAACAACAGATGTGAAAAGAAGGATGTTGTAAATCTTTGTTCTATAATAAAAGAACAAATTACACAGGGATAAAAGATGAAAGAGGTGTCCATAATGAAAACAGTAAAGGTAGCAATTCTCGGACTTGGAACAGTAGGATCCGGTGTCTATAAACTGATTCAGAAGCGTGCTGATGTGATGGAGAAGACAATCGGTGCTCAGATGGAAGTGAAGAAGATTCTTGTTCGCAATATAAATAAGAAGAGAGAGGGTGTAGACGCTTCTCTTTTGACAGATAATTGGAACGATATTGTTGAAGATGATGAGATTCAGATCGTAATTGAAGTTATGGGCGGTATGGAGCCGGCGAAGACGATGATCCTTGAGGCACTCAGAGCTGGTAAGAATGTAGTTTCTGCGAATAAGGACCTGATTGCAGAGGAAGGACATGTACTTCTTGCAACAGCAGAGGAACATCATGTTGATTTCTTGTTTGAGGCAGCAGTTGCCGGGGCAATTCCGATCATTCGTCCGATGAAGCAGTGCCTGGCTGTAAATGACATCTCTGAAGTTGTTGGTATCGTGAATGGTACTACAAACTACATTTTGACAAAGATGACAGAAGAAGGAATGGATTTCTCAGATGCACTTGAGAAGGCTCAGGAGCTTGGATTTGCTGAGGCTGACCCGACATCAGATGTAGAAGGTCTTGATGCGGGACGTAAGGTAGCGATCATGGCTTCGATCGCGTTCCATTCCAGAGTAGTATTTCCTAACGTATTTACAGAAGGAATCACAAAGATCACAGCGAAAGATATCGAGTATGCGAAAGAATTTGACAGTGTGATCAAACTGCTTGGTGTAGCACATAACACAGAGAGTGGAATTGAAGTAGGTGTTTACCCAATGATGATCCATAAGGATCACCCACTTGCATCTGTAAGAGATTCTTTCAATGCTGTATTTGTTCATGGAGATGCAGCAGATGATGCAATGTTCTATGGTCGTGGTGCAGGAGAGTTCCCGACAGCCAGTGCAGTTATGGGAGATGTGATCGATGTTGCGAGAAATATGGCATATGGCTGCAATGGAAGAATCAGCTGTACATGTTATAAGAACCTTCCGGTAAAAGACATCGGGGATGTGAAGAATAAGTTCTTTATCCGTATGCAGGTGACAAATGAACCAGGTGTTCTTGCAGCAGTTGCAGAGGTGTTTGGTAATCATAAGGTTAGTATCACAAGAGTTGTTCAGGAACATACACAGCCACAGCAGGCAGAGCTTGTTATTGTAACTGAGAGTGTGAAAGAGAAATATATGAAGCACGCCCTGGAAGAGCTTCTGGCACTGCCTAGCATTCTGGAAGTGAGCAGTATTATCCGCGAGTATTAATCAGAAGAAGGAGAAAAATAGTTGAGTTACGCAGATAAAGTATTTATTGATATGTGCAGAGACATTATAGAGAATGGAACAAGCACAGAGGGTGAGAAGGTACGCCCAAGATGGGAGGACGGAACACCGGCATACACCATTAAGAAATTTGGAGTGGTCAACCGCTATGACTTGTCTATGGAATTCCCGGCACTGACTCTTAGAAGAACCGGGATCAAGAGCTGTGTGGATGAGATGCTCTGGATCTGGCAGAAGAAGTCGAATAATATTAATGATCTGAACAGTCATATCTGGGACAGTTGGGCTGATGAGGATGGTTCGATCGGAAAAGCCTATGGTTATCAGATGCAGGTGAAGCATCAGTATAAAGAAGGCATGATGGATCAGGTAGACCGCGTGATTTATGATTTGAAGAATAATCCGTATAGCCGTCGTATTATGACAAATATTTACGTGCATCAGGATCTTCATGAGATGAATCTGTATCCATGTGCATATAGTATGACATTTAATGTGACAAAGGAAAAGGACAGTGACAAGCTTACACTAAATGGAATTCTTAACCAGCGTTCTCAGGATGTCCTTGCGGCAAATAACTGGAATGTGTGTCAGTATGCGGTATTGCTTCATATGTTGGCGCAGGTATGTGACATGAAGGTCGGAGAGTTTGTTCATGTGATCGCAGATGCACATATTTATGACCGACATGTTCCGATGATTGAGGAACTGATCTCAAGAGAACCGCTTCCGGCACCGAAGTTCTGGCTGAACCCGGAAGTGAAAGACTTCTATGATTTCACACCGGATGATGTGAAACTGGAAGGATATGAGACACATCCGCAGATTAAGAATATACCAATCGCTGTGTAAAGGAGAAGAAGTATGCAGGCAATCGTAGCAGCAGATAATAATTGGGGAATCGGTTACCAGAACAGACTGCTGGTGAGCATTCCATCAGATATGAAGTTCTTTCGCCAGAAAACAACAGGAAATGTTGTAGTTATGGGACGAAAGACACTGGAAAGTTTCCCAAACGGACTTCCTTTGAAGAATAGAGTGAATATTGTTCTTACGAAGAATAAAAATTATCAGGTGAAAGATGCAGTGATCGTTCACTCAGAGGAAGAACTTTTAGAAGAATTGAAGAAGTATCCGAGTGAGAAGATTTATGTGATCGGTGGCGAGAGCATTTACAAGATGATGCTTCCATATTGTGATACTGTATATGTAACAAAGATAGACCGTGAATTCCAGGCAGACACTTATTTCCCGAATCTGGATCAGATGGAAGATTGGAAGATGACGGAAGAAGGAGAAGAACAGACTTGTTTTGATCTGGAATTTGCTTTTACAAAATATGAGCGCTGCTAAAACAGATGCTGTGAAAGTGTAAAAGCGTAAAAGTGAGAAGATGAATTTGAAGATGAAGAAGAGAAGAGTAAGAGACTTTCTGCTTGCAGGAAGTCTTATTCTTGGAATGATGCTGACCGGGTGTGGAATGTCCGGGCAGCAGACAGAGCAAAACGGGGGAAAAGAACAGAATAAAGTAGAAAATGAAAAGATTAGTGTTGTAGCGACAATCTTTCCGCAGTATGATTTTGTGCGTCAGATCGCGGGAGAGAATGTGGAACTTAAGATGCTTTTAAAACCGGGTGAGGAGACACATTCTTATGAGCCGACGCCACAGGATATTATTGCGATCCAGAATAGTGATCTGTTTATCTATGTGGGTGGCGAGAATGATGCCTGGGTAGAAGACATTCTTGAATCAATGCCGGACAACGGGAGAAAGACTCTGAAGCTGGTGGATTGTGTTGACACAGTGGAAGAGGAACATGTGGAAGGAATGAAAGAAGAGCGTGGTCATGAGCATGACGAGGATGATGCGGAGCATGAAGAGCACGAAGTGGAGCATGAAGAGGACGAAGCAGATCATGAAGAGCATGGACAGGAAGAAACACATTCTGTACATGAAATTGATGAACATGTGTGGACATCTCCGTTAAATGCGGTGAAGATCGTCGAGCAGATCAAAGAAGAGCTCTGCGAGATTGATTCGGAAAATGCACCTGATTATGAAGAAAATGCAGAAGCTTATGTAGCACAATTGAAAGAATTGGATCAGGAATTTCAGGATGTGGTGGATCATTCAAAACGAAAGCTGATGATTTTCGGAGACAGATTTCCGTTCCGTTATTTTGCAGAAGCGTATGGTCTGGATTATTATGCAGCATTTTCAGGATGTGCTTCGGACACAGAGCCAAGCGCAGCTACAATGGCATTTTTAATCAATAAAGTACAGGATGAGAATATTAAAACAGTATTAAAAATGGAACTTAGCAACGAAAATATTGCGAAAGCTATTGCAGAAGCAACAAACGCTGATGTGAAAGAATTTTATAGCTGTCATAATCTGACAGCAGAGCAGTTTGCAGATGGAGAGACATATCTGAGTCTTGTGGAGAAAAATGTTGAAACATTAAGGGAGGTGTTGAACTGATGGCGTTGATTAAATGTGAAAATGTATCCATTGGATATGAAGGACAGATGGTCGTACATGACTTGGATTTTGAGATTAATCAGGGAGACTACCTCTGTATTGTCGGAGAAAATGGTTCCGGAAAAAGTACACTTGTAAAGAGTCTTTTGGGACTGAAGAATGTGGATAAAGGCAAGATTGTTTTTGATGATGGATTAAAACAGACAGAGATCGGATATCTTCCACAGCAGACAGATGTGAAGAAAGATTTTCCGGCCAGTGTTTATGAGGTGGTTCTTTCCGGTCGGTTGAACAGCAGAGGGATGAAACCGTTTTATACAGCAGAAGATAAGAAGCAGGCGTGGGAGAAAATGGACATGCTTGGAATCCGTGATCTCGCAAAACAATGTTTCCGAGATCTGTCCGGTGGACAAAGACAGCGTGTTCTGCTTGCAAGAGCATTGTGTGCGACCAAGAAACTCTTGCTTCTTGACGAACCGGTCACAGGATTGGATCCAATTGTGACAGCAGAATTCTATCAATTGATCAGTCGAATCAATAAGGAATCCGGGATTGCAGTTGTTATGGTTTCGCATGATATCGAGAGTGCTGTAGAATATGCAAGTCATATCCTTCATTTACAGGAAACAGTGCTGTATTTTGGAAAAGCAGATGGATACGAGAAGAGTCGTGCCGGCAAGACATTCTTAGGAGGTGAGACACATGTTTGATACAGTGATTGAGATGTTGTCTTATCCTTTTATGACAAGAGCGTTCCTTGTTGGATCACTGGTTGCATTATGTTCTGCATTACTGGGCGTCAGCCTTGTATTGAAACGGTATTCGATGATTGGGGATGGACTTTCTCATGTGGGATTTGGTGCCATGGCGATTGCGGCTGCGATGAATGCCGCTCCGCTTACAGTAGCAATCCCGGTTGTTATTGTAGCAGCGATTCTGCTTCTTCGAATCAGCGGGAATGCAAAGATCAAAGGAGATGCGGCAATTGCACTGATTTCTACAACGTCACTAGCAGTTGGCGTGATGGTGATCTCATTGACAACAGGAATGAATACGGATGTATATAATTACATGTTTGGAAGCATCCTTGCGATGAGTGCGGAGGATGTGAAGTTAAGCCTTGTACTTTCTGTTTGTGTACTCATCCTGTTTATTGTTTTTTATCATAAGATATTTGCGATTACATTTGATGAGACATTTGCCCGTGCAACAGGTGTGAAGGCAGGTGTTTACAATACGTTGATTGCTGTACTTACGGCAGTAACGATTGTGCTTGGGATGCGTATGATGGGAGCGTTATTGATCTCGAGCCTGATCATTTTCCCGGCATTGACATCAATGAGAGTGTGCAGGACATTTAAAAGTGTCATAATAAACGCAGCCATAGTCTCTGTGGTGTGTCTGATTGCAGGAGTAACTCTTTCATATGTTGCAGCAACTCCGGCAGGAGCCAGTGTTGTTCTGGCGAATCTTGTAATGATGGTTCTGTATACAGTAGTTGGAGCTGTGAAAAATCATATACGATAGATTAAATAAGATCAAGAACTCGACGTTGACAAGATATTTTTTAACACTTATAATTAATTTACGTTTTACGCAAATACGAAGACAGGGAGTCGTACACAGCTTGTGGATGTACAGAGGCTTATCTCTGAATTCAGATGATGACATGGATAGATCTGGTTGTTGATACAGGTACTGTGAACGGTAAATACTGGATATTCGCCCTGGGCATGAAGGTCATGCTTGGGGCTTTCTTTTTTGAAAAGGGAGGTATATAGATTGAAACAGATTTCAGGAAACAAATTACTTGTAAGAGCGCTGAAGGAAGAAGGCGTGGATACCATTTTCGGTTATCCGGGAGCATGTACGATTGATATCAGTGACGAATTGTACAAGCAGGATGATATTCGGATCATTCTGCCAAGACATGAGCAGGCACTGGTTCATGAGGCGGATGCTTATGCCAGAACAACGGGGAAGGTAGGTGTCTGTCTTGTTACAAGCGGACCGGGAGCTACAAACCTTGTTACAGGGCTTGCAACAGCGAATTATGACAGTGTACCTCTTGTATGTTTTACTGGTCAGGTAGCAAGACCACTGATCGGAAATGATGCATTCCAGGAGGTTGATATTGTAGGAATTACACGCAGTATTACGAAATACGGTGTTATTGTACGAAACAGAGAGGATCTTGGAAGAATCATTAAAGAAGCCTTTTATATTGCAAGAACGGGAAGACCTGGACCGGTATTGATCGACCTTCCGAAGGATGTGATGGCAGAGCTTGGAAGTGCGGATTATCCGGATACAGTCAATATCCGCGGATATAAGCCGAATACGAACGTGCATATGGGACAGATGAAGCGTGCGCTTAAGATGCTGAAAAAGGCAAAGAAGCCGTTATTCCTTGCGGGAGGTGGTGTGAATATTGCACGTGCGAATGAGATATTTACAGAAGTTGTAGAGAAGACGGAAGTTCCGGTTGTTACAACGATCATGGGGCGTGGAGCAGTTCCGACAGATCACCCGCTTTATATAGGAAATCTTGGAATGCACGGAGCATATGCTTCGAATATGGCGGTCAGCGAATGTGATCTTTTATTCTCGATCGGAACACGCTTTAATGACCGTATTACAGGTAAGCTGCATGAATTTGCACCGAATGCACAGATCGTTCATATTGATATCGATACAGCGTCTATTTCAAGAAATATTCATGTTGATGTGCCGATTGTTGCGGATGCGCTTGAGGCAGTAACAAAGATGAATGAATATGTAGAGCACTGCGAGACGAAGAAGTGGAGAAAGCAGATCGCAGAGTGGAAGGAAGAACATCCTCTGACAATGAAGAACCGCGTGGATATGGGACCACAGGATATTATAGAAGAGATCAATCGTCAGTTTGACAACGCGATCATTGCAACAGATGTAGGTCAGCATCAGATGTTTACAACACAGTATATCGAGATCACCAAGAATAAGCAGCTGATCACTTCCGGTGGACTTGGAACAATGGGATATGGTTTCCCGGCTGCAATCGGAGCGAAGCTTGGTAATCCGGATAAGGACGTTATTGCAATCTCCGGAGACGGTGGTATGCAGATGAACATTCAGGAATTTGCTACAGCAGTATTGGAAGAACTTCCATTGATTCTCTGTGTATTTAACAATGAATATCTTGGTATGGTACGTCAGTGGCAGAAGCTGTTCTATGGAAAACGTTACAGTATGACGAACCTGAAATCAGGAGCACTTTTCCGCAGAACAAACGGGCAGGAGATGCCGGAGTACACACCGGATTTTGTGAAGCTTGCAGAGAGCTACGGAGCTAAAGGAATCCGTGTTATGAAGAAAGAAGATATCGCAGCTGCGTTTGAAGAGGCGAAGAAGAATACAAAGACACCGACACTGATCGAGTTCGTTATCAATCCGGAAGAACTTGTATATCCGATGGTTCAGCCGGGCGGAACACTTGAAGATTTGATCATGGATTGTTAATCGATTAGAACAGAAAATATAGGTTAGCGAGGAAGAGATATGGATAATAATATGAAAAAGAGATGGATTTCTCTCTATGTAGAAAACCAGGTTGGTGTACTTTCGAAGATTTCCGGTTTATTTTCCGGGAAATGTTATAACCTGGACAGTCTGACAGTTGGAACAACAGAAGACCCGACCGTTTCCAGAATGACAATTGCAACAGTCAGCGATGATGAGACATTTGAGCAGATCAAGAAGCAGCTTAACCGTATGATTGAAGTAATTAAAGTAATTGATTTTACAGACGTATTTGTAAGAATGAAAGAGATTCTTTATGTAAAAGTCTTAAAATGTACACCGGAAGATAAGGTTGAGATCTTTCAGATCGCAGAGACATTTAAGGCGAAAGTAATCGATTACGGAAAAGATAGTCTTCTGGTTGAGTTTGTACAGACTGCGACAAAGAATGATGCAGTTGTGAAGTTGATGAAGGAAGAATTTAAGAGCATTGAAGTTGTCCGAGGCGGAAGCGTTGGAATTGAGTCGATCAGCATGATGGAAAGATAATTAATAAAAAAGTATCAGAAGCAAATTTAAAAGTTTCTGATACTTTTTTATTTATATGTTTTTTGATTTTGTATCCATTTGTGATTTGCTATTACAAACGGAATAATACTGTCGCAATATTAAAGTAGATCAGGATTGAGAAGGTATCCACCAGTGTTGTGATCAGTGGAGAAGCCATGATCGCAGGGTCGAGATTTACTTTCTTGGCAAGAAGTGGGAGGATACATCCAACCAGCTTTGCCATAATTACAGTTCCCATCAAGGAGCAGGCAATCACAACTGCAAGTCCTGGATTGTGATACTGTATAAAGATACGTACACCGTTGGCAACAGCAAGAAAAGCACCGACGATCAAAGAGATGCGGAATTCTTTGAACATGACTTTGAAAAGATCTGTAAAACGGATCTCATCCAGTGCGATTCCACGGATGATCAGTGTTGCACTCTGGGAACCACAGTTTCCACCGGTATCCATCAGCATTGGGATGAAGGATACGAGAAGAGGGATGGCTGCGAATGCATTTTCATATCTTGTAATGATCGTTCCTGTGATGATGGAAGTGAACATCAAGATCAAAAGCCATGGAATACGGTTCTTTGCATGCTGAAGAACGGATGTTTCAAAATATGTCTTCTCACTAGGGTTGATGGCAGCCATCTTTGTGATATCCTCTGTGGCCTCATCTACCATAACATCCATAGCATCGTCGAATGTAACAATACCAACCATGCGGCCGTCCTGGTCAATAACAGGGAGCGCAAGCAGGTCATACTTTGTGAATAGCTGTGCAACCTGTTCCTGGTCAGCGTGTGTATACACGGAGATGATCTCTGTCTCCATCAAGTCTTTGATCGGAACATTGTCATCTGTTGTCATCAAATCTTTTGCACTTACGATACCGACCAGTTTTCTGCGTTCTGTGATATAGCAGGTGTAAATGGTCTCTTTATGGATTCCGGTCTTCTTGATATGTGCCATCGCCTGTCCGACAGTCATTTCCTCACGCAGGTCTACATATTCCGTTGTCATGATACTTCCGGCACTGTCTTCCGGATAGTTCAGCAGCTGGTTGATCATGCTACGGTCTGACGCGCTGACGGTAGCCAGAATTCGCTTTACAAGGTTTGCCGGGAGTTCTTCCAGCATATCGACCGTATCGTCCATATAGAGGTCGTCTAAGAGCTCTTTCAGCTCTTTCTCAGTAAACATTGTTACCAGATAAGTTTGCATGGAAGTGTCCATATTGGAAAATACTTCAGCAGCTTTATCTTTTGGAATAAGACGAAAAGCAAGAGCCAGTTCTTTATCACTTAAAGTTGAGAGAAGAGAGGCTATGTCCACTTCGTTCATTACATCGAGAATACTTCTGACAGCTTTGAATTCGCGCTGCGCCAGAAGCTTTATAAAAATATCTTTGTCCATGATAATTACCTCGCATTATTTTATTTTTGTCTATTGAGCCACATATGTGGTAACTACTGGCACCAGAGTCCATAACCTCACCTCCCTTGTTCGTATTTTTATGAGAAACAAAAAACTCCATCATTGCCTGAACAATGACGGAGTCGTATTGACTTCTTATAAAATGCATCGTTCAAGCTTTAGTATCACAGGGCATATCAATTGCATTAGGTTGTGCCTTCTCGACACAGCCTGCTGACCAACTAATCGTGTCTCCACAATCTCGCGGCAGCAATCTCCGGGTCCTATCGAATGCTTAAGCATGTCAAATATCCCAATCCCTGTGGTAACCTCACCTACCGAAATGATGTAGTTGTGTTGTTTTACCATAAATTATTGTATCCCACGCAGCGGGGCGTGTCAAGGAAAAATGCGATAAATCTGTGTAAATTGGTGTAAAAAGAAAGAAAAAAGTGGAAAAAGATGAAAAGACAAAAAGGATATCTGTCAGAGTAATCATTACTTCTGGCAGATATCCTTTTTGTTTTCAATCCTTGCGGATCTGATATACAATTTTCCCATTCACTTTTTCCTCAGTGATCATTTTTTGCTTTACCATATAGGGAAGAATTGAATCAAGAAATTGTCTTGGATTAGTCACATTGATTTGTTCCTGCATAAATGGCTGTTTTGCCGTCAGATCTTTCACATATGGTTCAAGAGCTGTGCGGGTCATAGGACCATTTTTCTTCAATGTCTTTTTGACTTTGGAGATTCCTTTGGAACTGAGCATATTAGCAAGATCGCTTCCCTGTCTCATCGTACGCCACAATCCCCATCCGTAGACGATCATTGTAGCAAATGCAAAGAGCAGTACATAAGGAAGATATTTCAGAATCGTATGCATCATTTCCGTTTCTCTCCTTTCCAGTAGATCAGGTGATTATCATGAAGGATCTCAAGGTATTTGATCAGTCTTGTCAGCGGCTGTTCCATAGAAGGAAACTCTGCTTCAAGCTCTTTGGAGATTGCATGTACATCCTTTTTATCATCGATGGAGTTCCACACAAAAGTTCCAAGCTTGTCTAACTTGATTTCACTTACACGGGGACGACGGAAGAAGCGCTGAGCCAACTTGTAATAAAATCCCTTCCATTCGATAAGGACGGTAATAATACCGTCCTCACCTGTTTCATATTCAATTTCCGGATTCTTCTCCGGGATAAAGTCAAGATAGTTTTTACTGTCTTTCTTTTTCATTGAATTATTTTTCCTTATCAGCTTTCATACATACAACGTACAGAAGTACGAGTAATGCAATGTAAAGCACCAGACTGCCAACCTGTGGTAAGTGGAATGGCAGAATGATCTTAGAATCAATCTTAACTACTGCAAATACAGCAAGAAGGATACCGATGATACCTTCTCCGGCGATCATACCGGATGTAAAGAGAAGACCTCTGTCTGTACGTGCTTTTTTCTCTGCCTCTGTACCTTTTTTCTTCTCAACGAAGATACGTACAATACCACCAGCCATGATACCAGCACTCAGAGAGAATGGAAGGTACATACCAACTGCGAATGGCATAACCGGCATCTTAAGAATCTCAACAACGATTGCAATAAATACACCGATCAGGATCATAGCCCATGGAAGTTCCTCATTCATGATACCTTCAACGAGCATCTTCATCATTGTAGCCTGAGCTGCCGGAATCTTTTCTGTTCCGTATCCCCAAGCCTCATTCAGAAGGTAAAGAACGAATCCGATTGCTGCTGAAGAAGCAACAACACCGATGATCTCACCAACCTGCTGTTTGGAAGGTGTAGCACCTACGATAAATCCTGTCTTTAAGTCCTGAGAAGCATCTCCTGCGATTGCTGCAACGATACAGATGATACCACCGATAGAGATGGCTCCAACCATACCTGTAAGTCCTGTAGTACCTGTTACTTTCAGGATTACTGTAGCAAAGAGAAGAGTAGCGATTGTCATACCTGATACCGGGTTGTTAGAAGATCCGATCAGTCCAACCATACGAGAAGATACAGTTGCAAAGAAGAATCCGAATACAACGATGATCAGGGCACCAACCAGGTTAACCGGGAAGATCGGAAGGATCCAGATCAGAACAGCGATTACAAGGCTAACTCCGATCAGTAATGGGAATGGAAGATCCTGCTCTGTACGAAGCTGTTTTCCAGATCCTGCATTCTTTTTCATACTTCCAATGGCCTGCTTAAATGTTCTTACGATCAGAGGAAGGCTCTTAATCAGACTGATGATACCACCAGTTGCAACAGCTCCGGCTCCGATGTATTTGATGTAGTTACTCCACAGAGCGGACGGACCACCATCTGGCATAGTGAGCAATTCATTGACTGTAACTGATGCAGGGAAGATTGTAGCATCTCCACCGAACAGTGCGATCATTGGCATCAGTACGAACCAGCTGAGTGTACCACCGGCGAACATGTAGCTGGAGATCTTCGGTCCACAGATATATCCTACACCACCAAGTGCCGGAAGAACCTGCATACCAATCTGTGCTCCGCTGTAGTTCTTGAATGCGTGTCCAATCTCACTTGGGAAAAGCTGCATTCCGTCTGCAAGGAATTTGTAAACGGCTGCGATACCAAGTCCTGCGAATACTGTACCAGCCTTAGATCCACCTTCTTCTCCGGCCAGAAGAACTTCTGCACAAGCAGTTCCCTCTGGGAAAGGAAGTGTTCCGTGCTCTTCAACGATAAGAGCCTGACGAAGCGGTACCATGAAGCATACTCCGAGTGTTCCTCCGAACAGGGCGATCAGAGCGATGGAAAGGATGCTTGGGAAAGCGATCTTTCCCTCTTCAGCCCAAAGGAATAATGCAGGAAGTGTGAAGATAGCTCCTGCAGCAACAGACTCTCCGGCAGAACCGATTGTCTGTACCATGTTGTTCTCGAGAATAGAATCCTTACGGAGAATCACACGAATGATTCCCATAGAAATTACGGCTGCCGGGATGGAAGCGGAAACTGTCATACCAACGAGAAGTCCGAGGTATGCGTTAGCAGCTCCAAATACGATTGCCAGAAGGATACCAATCAAGAGTGCTGTCACCGTAAACTCAGGAACGACTTTGTCTGCTGGAATATACGGCTTGAATTCTTTCTTGTTGTTGTCCATTTTTTCAATGTCCTTTCTTTTGTTTTTCTACTATCCTGCTGTCCCCACAACAGATAGCAACGCCTTTTGTTAATATAAAAAATTTTTTATTAACATAGCTTTATGATTATAGCATATTAAAGTGCTAAAAGAAAGAATAAAACGTAAAAATGTTATGGAAATATGTTACAAATATAAAATTTTCATAAAAAATGGTAGATTTTAGGACATAATAAAACTGAAAAATGAGAAGAAATTTCAGAATTCTTGATATAAAAAAGGGTTTTACTAATAATAACAAGAAATGGAGAAACACACACGAATATAGAAATGTATGATGCCAAGAAGAAAAAAATGTGGTAGAATAGAATGGATTATGTAGCAATAGGAAAGAACGGAGGTAAACAGTTGGAAGCTTATACAGGGTTTGCGGCGGTCTACGACATTTTCATGGATAATGTACCTTACGAAGAGTGGGGCGAATACATTCACAGTCTTTTAAAAGACCGTGGAATAGAGGATGGCATTCTTTTGGATCTGGGCTGTGGTACAGGAACAATGACAGAGAAGCTGGCGGATTATGGATATGACATGATCGGTGTGGATAATTCAGAAGATATGTTGGAGCTTGCGATGGAGAAACGTATGGAGTCAGGAAAGGATATTCTCTATCTTCTTCAGGATATGCGTGAGTTCGAATTATATGGAACAGTAAGGGCGATTGTCAGTGTCTGTGATTCGGTCAACTATATCACAGAGCCGGAAGAACTGGAAGAAGTGTTCAGGCTGGTGAACAACTACCTGGATCCAAAGGGCGTCTTTTTGTTTGATTTTAATACCGTATATAAATATAAAGAAGTTATGGGAGATACGGTGATCGCGGAAGACAGAGGGGAATGCAGTTTTATCTGGGATAATTTCTATTATGAAGAAGAACGGATCAATGAGTATGATCTGACTCTGTTCATTCAGGAAGACGCAAGTGAAGATTTGTATCGGAGATATCAGGAGACACATTACCAGAGAGGGTATACATTGGAAGAGATGAAAGAGCTGGTAGAACGTTCGGGGCTTGTTTTTGAGGCAGCATATGACGCAGTTACACATGAGGAACCGACAGAGAAGAGCGAGAGAATCTATATCGTTGCCAGAGAATCCGGGAAATGAATTGGATACAATTCTTGAATAGATAAGAAAGACGAGGAGAATAAGACATGAATGATTATATTGTAAGAGCAACAGCAGGAAATGCACAGATCCGTGCATTTGCGGCAGTGACAACAAACTTGGTTGAGGAGGCAAGAGAGCATCACGGAACAAGTCCGGTTGCGACAGCAGCGCTGGGAAGACTACTTACAGGCGGAGTGATGATGGGAAGCATGATGAAGAATGATACAGACATGCTGACGATCCAGATTCAGTGTTCCGGTCAGATCGAAGGTCTGACTGTGACAGCGGACAGTAAGGGGAATGTAAAAGGATATGCATTTAATCCGGATGTGATGCTTCCGGCGAAGAACGGAAAGCTTGATGTCGGTGGAGCACTTGGACAGGGTGTCATGACGATCATCAAAGATATGGGACTCAAGGAGCCATATTCCGGACAGACGATCCTGCAGACAGGAGAGATCGCAGAGGATCTTACTTATTATTTTGCAACATCTGAACAGGTACCGTCTTCTGTCGGACTTGGAGTTCTGATGAACAAAGATAATACAGTGAAATGCGCCGGTGGATTTATCGTACAGGTTATGCCTTTTATCGAGGATGAAGTGCTTAATAAGCTGGAGGCAAACATTCAGAAGATCCAGTCTGTAACATCCATGCTGGATAACGGACATACACCGGAGCAGATGCTTGAGCAGGTTCTTGAAGGACTTGATCTGGAAATTACAGATACAATGCCGGCACAGTTCTATTGCAACTGCTCTAAGAAGAGAATAGAGAAAGCAATCATCAGTATCGGAAAGAAAGATATTCAGGAAATGATCGATGAAGGTAAAGAGATTGAAGTGAAGTGTCATTTCTGTAATACAGCATATAAGTATACAGTAGATGAATTGAAAGAATTGTTAAAACAGGCTCGATAAGTATTGCCGGGGCTTTTGCCCTGACATCATATAATAGAAGATGGGGTGAAGATGAGATGAAAAATGGATTTGTGAAGGTTGCGGCAGCGACACCGGATATCCGCGTTGCGGATGTGGAATTTAATACACAGAATATCATCAATGCTATGGAAGAAGCACAGAAAAATGGCGCGAAGATTCTTGTATTTCCGGAGCTTTGTGTGACAGGATACACCTGTAGTGATCTGTTCGACCACAGCGTCCTTCTGAAAGCTTCCAGAAAAGCATTGCTTGAGATTGCAGAAAATACAAACGACAAAGATATGCTTGTATTTGTCGGAGCGCCGCTTGAAGTGAATGGAAAGCTTTACAATGTAGCTGCGGCAATGAACCAGGGCGAGATCATCGGATTTACGACAAAGACGTTCCTGCCAAACTATGGTGAATTTTATGAGATGCGCCAGTTTACTCCGGGACCACAGACAGTGAGAGAGATTACATTTGAAGGAAAGAAGATTCCATTCGGTCCGCAGATTCTCTTCCAGGCAGAAGAAATGGAAGAACTGGTAGTGGCAGCCGAGATCTGCGAGGATGTCTGGTCACCGGTTCCGCCGAGTATTCAGGCGGCACTTGAAGGTGCAACAGTGATCGTCAACTGTTCCGCAAGTGATGAGACGATCGGAAAAGACACTTACCGTCGTGCACTGATCTCCGGACAGTCTGCAAGATTGATCTCTGGATACATTTATGCAAATGCCGGAGAAGGGGAGTCAACTACGGATCTTGTTTTTGGTGGACACAATATCATTGCTGAAAATGGGACAATCCTGAAAGAAAGCAGTAGATATGTAAATGAAATCATTTACTCAGAGATCGATCTTCAGAGAATTACAGGCGAGAGAAGAAAGAATACGACATTCCAGCCATTGGATGAAGAGACTCTGGTACGTGTTCCGTTTATAATTGAAGAGACAAAGACATTCTTGACAAGAACATTTCCGAAGAAGCCGTTCGTTCCTTCTGATGAACAGACCCGCGCACAGCGCTGTGAGGAGATCCTGACGATCCAGGCAATGGGACTGAAGAAACGTCTGGCTCATACGAATGCAAGAACTGCTGTTGTCGGCATTTCCGGAGGTCTGGATTCTACACTTGCACTGCTTGTAACGGCACGCGCATTTGACATGCTTGGAAGAGATAAGAAGGATATCATTGCTGTGACAATGCCTTGCTTTGGTACAACAGACAGAACTTATCAGAATGCCTGTGAGATGTCGAAGAAAGTCGGAGCAACTTTGATCGAGGTTCCGATCGCAGATGCCGTGAATGTTCATTTCCGTGACATCGGACATGATCCGGAAGATCACAGTGTAACTTATGAAAACTGCCAGGCGAGAGAGCGTACACAGGTGCTGATGGATATCGCAAACAAGACTTGGGGAATGGTTATTGGAACAGGCGATCTGTCAGAGCTTGCGCTTGGATGGGCAACTTACAATGGAGATCATATGTCCATGTACGGAGTGAATGCTTCTGTACCGAAGACACTGGTTCGCCATCTTGTAAAATATGCTGCGGATGATACAAAAGACAAAGCTCTTAAGAATGTACTTTACGATGTGCTTGATACACCGGTAAGTCCTGAGCTTCTACCGCCGAAGGACGGAGATATCGCGCAGAAGACAGAAGATCTTGTAGGACCTTACGAACTGCATGATTTCTTCCTGTATTTCATGCTTCGTTTTGGATATGAGCCGAGTAAAATTTTCCGTATTGCATGTATGACATTTGATGGTGAATATGACAAAGAGACCATTTTTAAATGGCTGGAAACATTCTGTAGAAGATTTTTCTCTCAGCAGTTCAAGCGTTCCTGTCTGCCGGATGGACCGAAGATTGGTACTGTGGCACTTTCTCCTAGAGGGGACTGGAGAATGCCAAGTGATGCCTGCGTGGCAGTATGGATGAAAGATCTTGAGGCTTGCAGAGTATAATCTGTGGTGAAAACCAGAGAAAAGGAGAACAAGATAAGAAAAATCATTGCAGGATGTGGAAAATCAGCATCCGGCATAAATTTGGGGAAAGAAAAGGAGAGGATAAGATGAAACTAATCAGAACAGAGGATGCGGTCGGCAGTGTGCTTTGCCACGACATTACCCAGATTATTCCGGGAGTTGTGAAGGATGCGGTTTTCCGTAAAGGACATGTAGTGACAGAAGAGGACGTTCCGGTACTGCTTTCTGTAGGAAAAGAACATCTTTATGTATGGGAGAAGCAGGAAGGCATGCTTCATGAAAATGATGCGGCAGAAGTACTGCGTCAGGTATGCCAAGGAGAGCATATGAATGCATCTGAGGCGAAAGAAGGAAAGATCGAACTGACTGCACAGTGCGACGGCCTTCTGAAGATCAATCGCGAGAAATTGAATGAAGTAAATGCGCTCGGTCAGATCGTGCTTGCATCCAGACATGGCAATTTCCCGGTGGAAAAGGGAGATAAGATCGTAGGCATGCGTGTTGTTCCGCTAGTGATCGAGGAAGAGAAGATGAATCATGTGAAAGAACTCTGTGGGGAAGAGCCGATTTTCACAATTCTCCCGTTCCATCAGATGAAAGTCGGAATCGTGACAACAGGAAGCGAAGTTTATCATGGAAGGATCACAGATAAATTTACTCCGGTCGTAAAAGCAAAATTAGAAGAGGCAGGCATGGAAGTACTTGGAAATGTACTCTGTGACGATGACTCTCAGATGGTAACAGATGCGATCAATGAATGGATCGCTAAGGGTGCGGAATTTGTAGTCTGCACAGGCGGGATGAGCGTTGATCCAGATGACAGAACACCGTTATCTATCAGAAATGCAACTGATGAGGTAATCACTTACGGTGCGCCGGTACTTCCGGGTGCAATGTTCATGCTGGCTTATAAAGGAGAGATTCCGGTTGCAGGTCTTCCGGGATGCGTAATGTATGCAAGAAGAACAATCTTTGATCTGATGCTTCCGAGAATTGCAGCAGGCGAGAGATTAAGTGTAGAAGATTTCACAGTGCTTGGAGAAGGAGGACTTTGCCTAAACTGCGAAGTATGTACTTATCCGAATTGTGGATTTGGAAAATAATAAGATGAAGGAGAATTGGGGAATGAATTCATTTTATGTAAATCTGCAGGCTGAGCTTGCAGATGCAAAAGAAGAGCTTTGGGCACAGACTCGGATTGATGGTGCTGAAGCAGGAAAGAAAATTCTGTTAAAAGGTGAACCGAAGGATACAGACAGTGTTTTTGTAGATGAAAGAGGTGAACGTATTTTCCAGGAGCGTATCAGCCGTCCGGCGAAGCTGGTGATCTGTGGGGCAGGGCATGTATCTATGCCAATCATTCGCATGGGAAAGATGCTTGGATTCCATGTTACGGTGGTAGAAGACCGTCCGAAATTTGCCGATGATGCGAGAAGAGCAGAGGCTGACCAGGTCTATTGCGAACCATTTGAAGATGGTCTTGCAAAGATCAAAGGAGATACAGATACATGGTTTGTTATTGTTACAAGAGGTCACAGATATGACACAGATTGTCTCAGAACAATCCTTGGAAAGCCAAGAGCTTATGTTGGAATGATGGGAAGTAAGAGAAGAACTGCAATCGTAAAAGACCAGCTGGAGGCAGAAGGGTTTGAGAGAGATGTGCTTGAAGCAGTCCATACGCCGATTGGGTTGAAGATTGCTGCCGAGACACCGGAAGAGATCGCGGTATCTATTATGGCAGAAATCATTCAGATTAAAAACAGTCGTGCAAAGAGCGGCGGATATTCCAGTGAACTTCTTGAAGAAATTCTGAAAGAAGATGAGTGTGGAAAAGTGCTTGCGACAATTATTTCCAGAAAAGGTTCTGCACCACGTGGCGTAGGAACAAAGATGCTTGTATGCGGAGATGGAAGGATCATCGATACAATTGGTGGAGGATGTGTGGAAAGTGAGATTATTCAGAAGGCACTCCTCATGATCCGTACGGAGCAGGAAGGATTCCAGGTATGCAAGGTAGATATGACAGCAGAGGCAGCAGAGGATGAAGGTATGGTCTGTGGCGGCGTTGTTGAAGTTATGCTCGAAAGGGTAAAATAAGCGCTCTGAAAAAAGTTAAAATGATAGTAGTAATTGAGAGTGGAGAATAAGAAAGATGGATGATATCAAAATTTTAAAAGGAAATATTATCTATACAAAGACGAAAGATGAATTTGAGATATGCGAACACGGTTATCTTGTGTGTAAAGATGGAAAAGTAGAAGGAATCTATCAGACACTTCCGTTCCGACTTGGAGGGGAACCAATTGAGGATCATGGAGATTGTCTGATCATTCCGGGAATGACAGATCTGCATATACATGCACCGCAGTATACATTCCGCGGTACAGGGATGGATCTGGAACTTCTGGAGTGGCTGGAGACGAATACATTTCCGGAGGAAGCAAAATACAAGGATGTATTGTATGCGAATGAGGCGTATGCGAAGTTTGCCAAGAACTTGAAACATAGTTCAACAACAAGAGCATGCGTCTTTGGGACAATTCATAGAAGATCGACACTTGTTCTGATGGATCATCTGGAAAGAAGCGCTCTGGTCACGATGGTCGGAAAAGTGAATATGGACAGAAATTCACCGGATGAACTTCGTGAAGGTACACAAGAGTCTGCGGAAGAAACAGTGGAATGGATGAAGGATGTGCAGCATAAAAAGTATAAAAATACGCTGCCGATCCTGACACCTCGTTTTATTCCGAGCTGTACGGATGAGCTTCTAGATATGCTGAAGATGGTTCAGATGCGTTACCAGATTCCGGTGCAGTCACATTTATCAGAGAATTTATCAGAGATCGAATGGGTAAAAGAACTTTGTCCGTATGCAGAGTTTTATGGAGATGCATATGATCATTTTGGTCTGTTTGGAGCAGATGCACCGACGGTTATGGCGCATTGCGTATACAGTACGGAAGAAGAAATCCAGAGAATGAAAGAGAACGGTGTGTATGTAGCACATTGTCCGGAATCAAATGAGAATCTTTCTTCCGGAATTGCACCGGTAAAACGTTATCTGGAAGAAGGACTTTCTGTAGGACTTGGAAGTGATGTCGCAGGGGGATCGACAGAGAATCTTTTCCGGGCAATGGCACATGCAATTCAGATGTCAAAGATGCGCTGGAGACTTGTCGATCAGAAATATCCGGCATTGAAGTCAGAAGAAGCATTCTATATGGCAACTAAGGGTGGCGGATCCTTCTTCGGAAAAGTCGGAAGTTTTGAAGAAGGATATGAATTCGATGCTGTTATATTAGATGACAGCAGACTTGAATCCTCCCGTCAGATGTGTGTGAAAGATCGTTTGGAAAGAATGATTTATCTTGCTGATGAGAGAGAAGTGAAAGCAAAATACGTCAGAGGAAATAAATTTTTTAAAAAAGAAAA
>ERZ836829.359-NODE-359-length-60254-cov-4.019004_pt1 | contig 60254 bp, 68 predicted proteins | sample MGYA00519574_ERZ836829 | MGnify/ENA primary metagenome ERZ836829 (study PRJEB31850, sample SAMEA3708808) | human gut metagenome | biome: human gut; feature: human-associated habitat; material: faeces | place: China | collected 2014 ...
TTTTCGTAATGTTCTCTTTTACGAATCTCCTGCTGAATTCCTGCTTTTGCACAGTTTCTTTTGAATCTGCGAAGAGCGCTATCTAAAGATTCATTTTCTTTAACGATTACGTTAGACATTCTATTCCCGACCTCCCCTCCAGTCTTGTACTTGTGCATAGGACTGTTTGGGTTTTAATTTTTTGCACTAGATTAGTATATCACATTCCAGAGATTTGTCAACTATGAAATTTGACTTTCTAAAATTTCTTTTACTTTTGCTACTGCTTCTGGGATTCCGGCTGGGTTCTTTCCTCCGGCCTGAGCCATGTTTGGACGTCCTCCACCGCCGCCTCCAACGCATCCGGCGATCGCTTTAATTAAGTTTCCAGCGTGTGCTCCTGCTTTCTGTGCTTCATCTGTTACCATGGCAACTAAGAAGACTTTTCCGTCTTTCTGGGAAGCAAGGACAATGACACCTTCTCCTAATTTCTCTTTTAAGTTATCTCCAAGTTCACGAAGTCCGTTCATATCAACGTCTTCTAAGGAAGTTGCAAGAAGTTTTACTCCTTTCACTTCTTCTACCTGATCCATAACATCTCCTAGGGCATCTTTTGCAAGTTTGCTCTTTAAGGATTCATTTTCACTCTTTAATTCTTTCACTTCTGCAAGAAGAGATTCAATTCTTGTAAGCAGTGTTGCTGGTGTAGCTTTTAATGCTTTCGCTGCTTCTTTTAATTCTTCTTCCTGTTTGTGGTAGTAGTTAAATACTCCCTGATCTGTCACAGCTTCGATTCTTCGAACTCCTGATGCAACACCAGTTTCAGATAAAATCTTGAATGCTGTGATCACACCTGTATTCTTTACATGAGTACCACCACATAATTCTACAGAGAAATCTCCCATGGATACTACTCGTACTTCATCTCCGTATTTTTCTCCGAACAGTGCCATAGCTCCTGTTTTCTTAGCTTCTTCCATAGACATAACTTTTGTTACAACTGGAAGATCTTCAGCGATCTTTTCATTGACGATCTTTTCAACTCTTGCGATCTCATCATCTGATAATGGTGAGAAATGTGTAAAGTCGAATCTTAAATGTTCGGCATTATTTAAAGATCCTGCCTGTTCTACGTGAGTTCCAAGAACTTCTCTTAATGCTTTCTGTAATAAATGAGTTGCACTATGGTTCTTAGCACCTAATGCTCTGTTCTTCTCGTTCACAGTGAAGACTGCTTTGTCTCCTACGTTAAACGTTCCTTCCACTACATGTCCAACATGTCCGAATTTACCACCGGATAATTTGATCACATCTTCTACTTCAAAAGATGCATCTCCGCTGACGATCACACCTTTATCTGCTTCCTGACCACCGCTTGTAGCATAGAATGCTGTCTGGTCAGCAACGATCGTTCCTTTATCTCCTTTGTTCAGAGTGGAAACAACTTCTGTCTCTGTTGTCATGGCTGTGATCTCACCTTCACAAGTAAGCTCATCATATCCAACAAATTTTGTTGTCATGGCTGGATCTAACTGTTCGTAAACCGTTGCGTCTGCACCCATGTAGTTTGTTGTCTTTCTTGCGGCTCTGGCAGTTTCTCTCTGAACCTGCATTTCTTTTTCAAATCCTTCTTTATCTACAGAAAATCCCTTTTCTTCTAAGATCTCGATTGTCAGATCTAATGGGAATCCGTATGTGTCATATAATTTGAACGCATCGCTACCTGCAAGTTCTTTGCTGCCTTTCTCGTTCATATCTTTTTCCATATCTGCTAAGATGGACAGTCCCTGATCAATTGTCTTGTTGAACTGTTTTTCTTCCTGAGATAAGTGATTGAAGATAAATTCTGCTTTTTCTTCTAATTCTGGATATCCATCTTTGGATTCACGAATGACTACTTTACTGATATCTGTTAAGAACAGGTAATCGATTCCAAGTAATCTTCCATGTCTTGCTGCACGACGGATCAGACGACGAAGTACATATCCACGTCCTTCATTTGATGGTGTAATACCGTCAGATAACATAAATGTAGCTGAACGGATATGGTCTGTGATAACACGGATAGATACATCTGTCTCGTGGTCTGCACCATAAGTAACTCCTGCCACTTTACAGATCTCATCACGGATTGCTTTGATAGAGTCTACATCGAAAATAGAATCTACTTCCTGTACAACAACGGCAAGACGTTCCAGTCCCATACCTGTATCAATGTTCTTATTCTCTAATTCTGTATAATGGTTGTGTCCGTCATTCTCAAACTGTGTAAATACGTTATTCCATACTTCCATGTAACGGTCACAGTCACATCCTACAGTACAGTCTGGGCTTCCACATCCGTATTTTTCTCCACGGTCATAGTAGATCTCTGAACATGGTCCGCAAGGTCCTGCACCATGCTCCCAGAAGTTGTCTTCTTTTCCAAAACGAAAGATTCTCTCTGGTGCGATTCCGATCTCTTTCTCCCAGATCTCAAACGCTTCATCATCATCCTGATATACAGATGGGTATAATCTGTCTGGATCTAACCCGATCACTTCTGTTAAAAATTCCCAGGACCATGCGATTGCTTCGTGTTTAAAATAATCTCCAAAAGAGAAGTTTCCTAACATCTCAAAGAATGTACCATGTCTTGCTGTCTTACCAACATTCTCGATATCTCCTGTACGGATACACTTCTGACATGTTGTCACTCTTGTTCTTGGTGGTACTTCCTGTCCTGTGAAGTAAGGTTTCAGTGGTGCCATACCAGCGTTGATCAGTAATAAACTGTTATCATTCTTTGGCACAAGTGAAAAACTCTTTAATGCTAAATGTCCTTTACTTTCGAAAAACTCAAGATACATCTTCCTGAGTTCGTTGACTCCATATGCTCTCAACGTTTCATCCTCCTAGTGTCATTTCATTATATTATTAAGAAGACCTTGTCTTTACGGCTTTTTAGCTGCATGAGAATATAAACTCATGCAGCTAAATGATCTTCTCCTAATCATGTATGATCTTATGCTTCTTTCTTCTTTGCCTTTGCACGACCAGTTCCGAAATAAATTCCTGCCGCGGAGCATGCAAAGAGAATCGCAAACTTCAATACATAAGAGACTAATTCTGATAAAAATGCTGTCATAATCTTGCCTCCTTATCTTATAAAATCGATTATACCAAATCGAACTTAGAAACACAAATATTTTCTCACAAAGATTACATCTTAATCCTCTTTTTCTAATAAATCTGTGTAGAAACAAGAATAATTTCCTGTATGGCAGGCAGCTCCAATCTGCTTTACTTTGGCAAGTAAAGTATCTCTGTCACAGTCGATATATAAATCTTTAACATATTGATAATGTCCAGATGTCTCTCCTTTGATCCATAATTCATTACGGCTTCGACTGTAATATGTCATGATTCCTGTCTCGATCGTCTTATCATAAGCTTCCTTGGTCATATATGCGACCATCAAAACTTCATTTGTCTTATAATCCTGTACAACAACGGTTAACATTCCGTCGCTGTTTAGTTTGAATTCATCAAAACTCATCTTGCTGTTTAATGGTTTTGCTTCGTTACTCATCTTATAAGGCTCCTTTCGTAGAAAGCACATCTGTGATCCTTGGATCCATACTGGTTGCTTCATCTAAAGATTTCGCAAATGCTTTAAATGCCGCTTCGATCATATGATGATTATTTTCCCCATGTAATTTCTTTAAATGGAGATTCATCATACTTCCGTAAGATACCGCATAGAAGAATTCTCTTACCATTTCTGTATCAAATCCACCCACACGATCAACGGTGAAATCACAATCCATCACAAAATATGGTCTTCCAGATAAGTCGATCGCACATAACATTAATGTCTCATCCATTGGAAGCATAAATGATCCATAACGTTTGATCCCTTTTTTATCTCCAACTGCCTGTTTGATCGCTTCTCCAAGAACGATTCCAACATCCTCGATCGTATGGTGGCAATCGACATAAAGATCTCCTTCGACTTCCACATCAAGGTCAAAGAATCCATGACGTGCAAATGCATTTAACATATGGTCGAAAAAACCGATGCCTGTATGGATATTTCCTTTTCCATTTCCATCAAGATCAATGGAAAGTTTGATCTTTGTCTCACTTGTATTTCTCTCAATTGATGCACTTCTACTCATATCTTTATCCTTCCTGATTCTCTTCAAATCTTACTTTCATGGAATTTGCATGTGCTGTCAGCTGTTCCTGATTTGCAAAGAATTCGATGTCTTTGTGTACTGACTCCAGAGCTTCTCTTGAATAGTAGATGACACTTGATTTCTTGATGAAATCATCAACACTTAATGGAGAGAAGAACTTGGCTGTTCCGTTTGTTGGAAGGACATGGTTTGGTCCTGCAAAATAATCTCCTAAAGGCTCACAGCTGTATGCACCGATAAAGATAGCTCCTGCGTTCTTGATTCTTGTCATAACATCAAATGGATTGGCTGTCATAATTTCCATATGTTCAGATGCGATTGCATTGGCTGTATCGATTGCTTCTTTCATATCACTTGCAACAAGGATATATCCGAAGGAATCTAAAGATTTCTCCATGATCTCTTTTCTTGATAACTGATTTAAGAATCCATCGATCTCATCAGATACTTTGTGTGCTAATTCTTCACTTGTTGTAACAAGGATCGCACTTGCCATCTCATCATGTTCTGCCTGAGAAAGTAAGTCTGCTGCCACATATCTTGGATTCGCTGTCTCATCAGCTAAAACTAAGATCTCACTTGGTCCAGCGATAGAATCGATACTTACGTTTCCATAAACTGCTTTTTTCGCTAATGCAACGAAAATGTTACCAGGTCCTACGATCTTATCTACTTTTGGAATAGACTCTGTTCCAAATGCCATCGCTGCGATTGCCTGTGCTCCACCAACCTTATATACTTTTGTCGCTCCAGCTTCCTTGGCTGCAACTAATGTATTGGCTGTGACTTTTCCGTCTTTTCCAGGAGGTGTTGTCATGATAATATTTTTAACCCCTGCAACATGTGCTGGAACGATGTTCATTAATACAGAAGATGGATAAACTGCTTTTCCACCTGGTACATAGACACCACAAGTCTCCATCGGTGTTACTTTCTGTCCAAGCATCACTCCGTCTTCTCTTGTCTCAAACCAGCTCTTCTGAATCTGTTTTTCGTGGAAATCACGGATATTTTTGATTGCTTTACGGATAACTTTGATCAGTTCATCATCAACTTCTTCGTAAGCTTCTTTAATTTCTTCTTCTGTAACTAAAATATTGTCTGCGTTGATATCAGCACCGTCAAACTGAGCTGTATAATCAAAAACTGCTTTATCTCCATTATCTCTGACATTTTTGATGATCGCATCGACTTTATCCTGAAAATCTCCATAGTTTGTAGGACTTCTCTTTAATAAATCTGATAAAATATTTGCAATTGAATCTTTGTTTACTTTTACTATTCTCATGTTTCTTTCCTCCGGCCTATTCTTTTTCGTCCAAAATCTTCTTTAGTGCAACGATGATCTTGCTGATACGTTCCTGTTCCATCTTCTGGCTTACCTGATTGACTACCATTCTTGCAGATAATGGGCAAACTTCTTCTAAGACTTCCAGTCCGTTTTCTTTTAACGTTGTTCCTGTCTCAACGATATCGACGATAACTTCTGATAATCCAACGATTGGTGCAAGTTCAACGGATCCATTTAATTTCACGATCTCTACGGTCTGTAATTTCTGGTTGTTGAAATATTCTTTTGCAATATGTGGATATTTGGATGCCACACGGATGATCTCATTGCTGTTTAAATATTTCTTCGCTTCTTTTGGTCCGCAGACACACATCTTGCATGCACCGAATTTAAGGTCTAAGACTTCGTATAAGTTTCTTCCTTCTTCAAGGATCGTATCTTTTCCGACAACACCGATATCGGCTGCTCCATATTCAACGTAAGTTGGCACGTCACTTGCTTTGGATAAGAAAAATTTTAATTTTAATTCTTCATTGACGAAGATTAATTTTCTTGTTTTTTCGTCTTTCATTTCCTCGCATGTGATCCCGATCTCTTCTAATAAAGCCATCGCTTTCTTTGCAAGGCGCCCTTTTGCCAGGGCAAATGTAATATATCTCATGGTCTTTTGCTTCCCTTCTTTATACTGGATTTGTTGATTAGATGAAATAAAGAATTCCGCCTAAACGATGTTCTTTGGCAAACTTTTCATAGTCTGCTTTGCTGCACAGATCGTTCTTTCTCTCTAAGATGACTTTCTTTCCTTCTTTCCTTAATTCTTCTGCACGAAGGATCGCATCTTTCATCGTTGCTTCTTTATAAATGATCATTGTATCCATATGATCTGCTTCCATATGGATTCCCTGACGGCTTAATGCCATCATCAACTCGTCTAATACGATCGCAAATCCGACAGATGGGGCTTTCTTTCCAAACTGTTCGATCAGATTATCATAACGTCCACCTTTTAGGACCGCATCTCCAGTTCCATAGGTGTAACCTTTGAAAATGATTCCTGTGTAATAGTTATGTTTATTTAACATTCCAAGATCAAAGCTTACATACTGTTCTTTTCCGTATAATTTTAAGATATCGTATACGTTGCGAAGTCTCTCAATCGCTTTCTTGGACTGCTCGTTTTCTACCATCGCTTCTGCCTGATCTAAGATTGTTACATCTCCGTTTAACTCATTAAAATGTAAGAAGACATCTTTGATCTTATCGGATAAATCCAATGTTTCCACATATTCCATTAATCCAAAATAGTTCTTATTCAAGATCAGTTCACGAAGCTGTGTTTTTACTTCTTCGTCTTTGATCGTCTGTGTCAGTCCATTGAAGAATTCAACTTCTCCGATGGAAAGTCTGAAATCAGTAAGACCTGCAGCCAGGAAACAATCGATTGCCATTGCAATGGATTCTGTGTCTGCCTGTACGGATGCATCGTTGACTAATTCTGCGCCTAACTGACATGTCTCTTTTAATTTCAGCTGATAACTTGAGTTATTTAAAAATACGTTTCCTGCATAGGATAAACGGATTCCCATATTCTCTTCATTAAAATACTTTGCAATGCATCGTGCGATGGATGGTGTGACATCTGGACGAAGAACTAAAGTATTGCCTTCTCTGTCGAAGAATTTAAACATCTCTCTTGCAGATACGGTTCCTTTCTCACTGTTAAATACATCAAAGAATTCAAATCCTGGAGTTCTGATTCCTTCATATCCATAAGATGCAAAGACTTTGTTTAATTTTGCCTTTAACTTACTTCTCTGTCCATATTCTGTTCCATATACATCTCTGACACCTTCTGGTGTGTGGACTCTCTTTTTATTCATATTTTTGTCGCTCCTTGGTACTTTATCGAATTAAAGTGCTACTTAGGTAGCACATCAAATTATTTGTATTTTACCAATCCTTACCTTATTTGTCAACCTCGTTCACTCTAATTCATCTTATTATATCTCACGTGAAAATCTTACAACTGAGAGATTACTTCCTCAATGACCTGATCCATGATCTCTACTGAATCATATACAAGATCCACACTACAGTATTCACAGATATCCTCTAAAGCTCCAAAAATCCAAGGATTTCTTGCTTTGATCGTCTTCATTCTTCCATTTTGCTGTACAAAACTAATGAAAAATCCTAAAGTTCTGCTGATCTCATCGTCACCTTCTTCTAAGATATCCATTGTGATCACGCCACCGTCAGTATTATCATATGCCATAAATAACAGTGGATTCTTTGGACGTTCTCCTTCTTCTTCCCCTTCGACCATCACTGGAAGATAAGTAAAATCTAAGATTACTTCAAGATCGATCTGTTTTTGATTCTTTAATTCATCTTTTAAATCCTGATCTTCTAACATCACTGCCGGGAATTCTTTTTCTGCTTCTGGAATCTCTTTTACAAACATCTCCCATGTATCGTTTTCTTTATTATAGCGACGGACGATTCCTTCTGCCTGCTCAATATCTGGATTTAATTCTCTCTGTCTGACTGCTTCCACTGCCATGTAGAGATTCTCATAAGTTTCTGTAAGGAGTTCAACTTCCTCTTCATCTAACTGATATGGTTTATATCCTTTCTTATAAGAAACAAAATAAATCCAGTCACTAATCGTCTTAAAACGAATATCTAATTCATCAATGACATTTCTTTGTTCTTCTGGCACATTCATCATGCTTCCCCAGAAACATGTAAGGCTTGAGTGTTCATCCATCAGATACTGTGCCGGAAGATCTCCTTCTTCACTTCCAAGAATCATATAGAAATCTCCAAGACCTTCAACTCCGTCAAAGACTGCGATTCCTCTTTCTCCGCTGAATTTTCCCATCACGCTGCAAAACACAGGTTCTTCTCTGTCTTTGAGCTGGATGGTTACAAGCTGTGTATCCCCAAGGTAATTCCAAGGCTCTAATTTGTCTAATTTTAATGTAATGTCGTATAACTGCTTCCATGCATTCTTTGACGCTTCTTTTCTCACTGAACTTTCCTCCATATATTTCATGTGATTTTATATACCTAAGATTTATTATAATAAGAAATGATTTTAATTACAACAAAATCCCGACTATCCTCCTATGATTTATCGATTTCATCTTTTTTTCTTTATACTTTTTCCAATTTCTGATATAATTGTTTGACGGATTTATCTTGTTATTTTAAATTAGATAACCGATTTTATTACCAGGAGGTACTTACTATGGCATTCGACGGATTTGTCATTTCAAATATTGTATCAGAATTAAATAAACAGATCATTGGCGGAAGAATCTATAAGATCTATCAGCCGGAGGCTGACGAGATCACACTTGTGATCAAAAAAGAGAGACTGACAACCAGACTTCATCTCTCAGCCAGTGCTTCCCTCCCTCTTGTCTATTTATCCAAGGAAGGAAAAGCAAACCCTATGCAAGCTCCAAACTTCTGTATGCTGCTTCGTAAACATATCAGCAGCGGAAGGATCATTTCGATCACACAGCCTGATTTTGAACGTATTATTGAGATTAAGATTGAACACTTAGACGAGCTTGGAGATGTCTGCCAGAAACGTCTGATCATTGAGATCATGGGAAAACACAGCAATATCATTTTTGTAAACAGCGATGATGTGATCTTAGACAGTATCAAACATATCTCTGCAAATATCAGTTCTGTCAGAGAGGTACTGCCTGGGCGTGCTTATACTTTCCCTCCATCTAAGGGAAAACACCCGTTAGCAAGCTTAACCGCAGATGATTTCTATCAGCATATCATCAAAAAACCATTGAATCTTTGCAAAGCACTTTACACTTCCATCACTGGAATGAGTCCTTTGATCGCAAATGAACTATGCTATCGTGCTGGACTTGATGGAAATGCTTCCACGGATTCTTTGACCGATGACAGTGCTGCCGGATTATATGGCCAGCTTGTGAAATTAAATGCGCTTGTAGAAGATGCAGCTTATCAGCCAAATATCATTTATTCTGGGGAAGAACCGAAGGAATTTTCTTGTATTCCTTTAACTTCTTATCCTGATTGTACAGAGAAAACGTATGACTCTATTTTTGACGTGTTGGTCGGGTATTATTCTGAGAAAGAAAAATATACGAGAATGAAACAGAAATCTTCGGATCTTCGTAAGATCGTGCAGACAGCACTTGAGAGAACAAGTAAGAAATATGATCTGCAGCTTCGTCAGTTAAAAGATACTGAAAAACGTGAGAAATTTAAGGTTTATGGAGAACTTACACAAACTTACGGTTATGGACTGGAACCAAACGCCAAATCTCTGACTTGTATGAATTATTACACAAATGAGGAGGTTACGATTCCTCTCGATCCAACAAAGACTCCTTTGGAGAATTCCAAGAAGTTTTTTGCAAAATACAATAAATTAAAACGTACTTATGAGGCTCTTTCTGAACTTGTCGTGGAGACAAAAGCTGATCTTGATCATCTGGATTCGATCTCTACTGCTCTTTCTTTATCCGAGGACGAGAAAGACTTACAGTTGATCAAAGACGAACTTTCTGATTATGGCTATATTAAGAGCCATGGAAAGAAAAAAGGCAAGAAACAGGCAAAATCAAAACCTCTTCATTTTATTTCTTCTGATGGCTTCCATATGTATGTTGGAAAAAATAACTATCAGAATGATGAGTTAAGCTTTAAATTTGCAAATGGCGGGGACTGGTGGTTCCATGCAAAGAATATGGCTGGGTCTCATGTTATTGTACGAAAGGAACAAGCGGAAACTCTTCCGGATGCTACGTTTGAGGAAGCTGGTCGCCTTGCTGCTTATTATTCTAAAGGTCGTCAGGCACCGAAAGTTGAAGTGGATTATGTGCAGAGAAAGGAACTTCGTAAACCACCGAAAGCAAAACCTGGATTTGTCATTTATCATACGAATTATTCTATGATGTGTGTTCCGAATATTGATGAAATTGAAGTTGTTGAATAAAAAAATTTATAATTGAATATAATTCAAAACAAAGATAATTTATGATTGACTTTCTTGGTTATATCAGTTATATTATCTTTAGTGATCAGATTGCAGAAACTTGAGAAGCCTGCGATCGGGGGAGGGTGCCGAGGCCCCTCTCCTTTTTTTATTTGAAACATTTTGCAGCGAGGTACATATGAACAAACCATTTATTACATATACCGCACAGATTGAAAAACTGAAAACTGAAAAAAATCTAATTATTACAGATACTGATTTTGCGGTAGAATCTCTGCAGAATATCAGCTACTATGCATTAATTGGAGGATATAAACATCCCTTTATTGATATCCATACCCGCAAATATATTAATGATGCATGTTTTGAAGATATCGTTGCTCTTTATGAATTTGACGAAGAGTTACGTGGAATTTTCTTTAAGTATTTATGTCGTGTAGAAAGAAAAATGCGTTCGTCCATTTCTTATCATTTTTGTAAAAAGCATGGTGAACGACAGGAAGAATATCTGAATTCTAACAATTACAGCAATATTTCAAAAAATAAAAATGGGATTACCAAATTAATCAAAATGCTTGACATGATGGCTAATAAAAACAGGGATCATGAATATCTTGTTTATCAACGCAACAAATATCATAATATTCCATTGTGGGTAATTATGAATACTCTTACTTTTGGTCAGATATCCAAAATGTTTGAATTCTTACCGCAAAATATGCAGGGAACAATTTGTCAGGACTTTGGAAATGTTAAGAAAAATGAAATGATAAAGTATTTAAAGGTATTAACGCTGTATCGAAATGTATGTGCTCATAATGAAAGACTATTTTCTTATCATACATATATTGATATTCCTGATACTCTATTACATAAAAAATTAGGCATTTCTAAAAATGGTTCAAAATATATATACGGAAAAAATGATTTATTCAGTGTAGTAATTGCTTTTCGATATCTACTTCCAAAGGCAGATTTTCTGCTATTTAAAAAGCAACTATTACATATTTTCGGTCACTATGAAAAGCAAAATTCAAATTTGAAATTGAATGATCTTTTTAAATATATGGGATTTCCGAATAACTGGAAAGGGATAACAAAATTTCGCAAAATATAAGCGGAAATATTATCAAAAATATTTCCACTTATATTTGAATCTCTATTTAATTATCTGCAATTTCCTCACACTCTTCAATTCATATACCCAATATCATTAAATTTATTTTAATCAAACAACGTTGGAAGATTTTTATTTTCATAGGATTCAAAACACATCAGAATCTGTTCTTTGGTTGTTTTTTCTACCGCTAACTGCTCTGGCAGGGATTCTTTATCAAAGAAGGCTATCTCTGTTGTCTCAATATTTTCTTTAAATTCTCCGCTTTCGAATTCACAGAGAACAAAGATCTTTAGAACTCCATAAGCATAGTTTGTTACATTATGTTTCCGCCAATCTTGTACTGCGATCAGTTTTTCAGCGTGGACTACAAAACCAGTCTCTTCTAGTACTTCTTTCTCTGTATTAGATGCTGCTGACTGATCTACGTCACACCAGCCGCCTGGCAATGACCATGTTCCATTATTTTCATGGACAAGAAGGATTTTTCCATCAACGAAAACAGCAGCTCTTGTATCAACCTTTGGGGTCTGATAACCTGTTTCATTGCAAAAGAGATCGTAGACTTTATTTATTTTGATATCCGTCTTTTTCGCTATCATTTCTGCGGAAATCTTTCTTAATTCTTCGTATCGTTCCCTGTCATATGGATCTTTGCCATATTGAAGTCCGGCCTGGGCAATGCTTTGAATCTTAATTGCATATTCTATCCACTGATCGTTCATATTTTGAATACTCATATGTATATTTCCCTTTCTTTATTTTTCTAAGCATCCGTATTTTCTTAATTTTATTGTATCGGATTTTTACGACAGAATACAGTATTATTTGTATCTTATTTTTGTATACGAAAAGCTGACCGAAATATTTCCGGTCAGCTTTTCATATATAAGTTATATGATTAAGAGAAAAGGTTGTTTACTTTAACTTTTGGTTGATTATAATTGAGATTGTTTTGACTACATTGCCTCGTAAATTGCTACAACATCGTCTAAGATTTTTTCATCTGCGATTCCAGATACTTCTTTTAATGCTGCTTTTACTCCGTTTGCTTTGATCTTATCCTGTAATTCTACGCTCTGTGGATCTTCAGCGTTATCATATTTTAATGCTGCTGCCATTCCTGCTAATAACGCATCCACTGGAAGACCATATTCTAATGCTGTCATTGTTGGTTTTGTTAAACGATCTGTTGCGCTTAATTTTCTTAATGGTTCTCTACCTACACGAGCTGTATCATCTACAAGGTATGGGTTTTTGAAACGATTTAAGATCTTGTCGATGTATTTAAAGTGAGCATCTTTGTCAAATCCATATTTGTTGACTAATGCCATACCACTCTGCTGCATTGCTTTTTTAACAGTTTTAAAGATTTCTTCATCAGCGATACTTTCATCGATCGTTTTGAATCCTTTGTAGTTTCCAAGATATGCTGTGATGCAGTGTCCTGTATTTAATGTAAATAATTTTCTTTCGATATATGCCATTAAGTTATCTGCAAGATTCATTCCATCGATCTGTGGAACTGCTCCTTTAAATGATGCTTCTTCTACATTCCATTCATAATAATTTTCTACAACGACATCGATCGGATTATCTAAACGTACTGGAGGTACGATTCTGTCTACAGAACAGTCTGGGAATCCTACATATTTGTCTGCATATGCTTTTTCTTCGTCATTTAAGTTTCCATAAACAGCTTCTTTTAACTGAGAACTTGCTTTGACTGCATTTTCGCAAGCAATGATGTTTAAGTATTCTTCAGAACCGTTTTCTTTTCTTGCTTTAATTCCTTCTGCGATAGATGGAGCGATGATCGGAAGAATTCTTACTCCAACAGCTGTTGTGATGATCTCAGCCTCTTTTACTTCGTCGATCAGTTCAGGTTTTGTTGAGTTTACTCCGCTGATATCTGTGATCACAATCTCGCTGCTTTCTACGTCTTTTACATAAATCGTATATTTCTTGTCTTCGTTGATCTTATCAATGATCTCCTGATTTACATCTGCGAATACTACATGATATCCTGCTTTGCTTAACAGTCCACCGATAAATCCACGTCCAATATTTCCTGCTCCAAACTGAATTGCTTTCTTCATTTTCTTCACTCCTAAAATTAAAATCTAAATTAATAAGTATATATTTCAGGTATTTAATAAGCGAGAAAACATTTCCCGCTTATTAAATTGACACTGCTTGCTTAAACCTTATTTAAACATTTCCATAATTTCGTCAACGTTTTTAGTTGTTTTTAACTGTTCCAGTCTCTCTGAATCTTCAATGATCTCAGAAATCTTAGCTAATAATCCAAGATGTTCATCACCGATTCCAGCGATACCGAAGATTAGCTGTGCTTTTTCTCCATCAAAGTCTACACCTTCTGGGTACTGAAGCATTACGATACCTGTTTTCTGTACTTTCTTCTTGGCATCTCCTGTTCCGTGAGGAATTGCTACACCTAATCCCATGTATGTTGTAACTGTTTCTTCACGTTTTACCATAGCATCGATATAACCTTCTTCAACATATCCAAGTTCATTTAACAGTTTTCCTGCTGCTTTGATCGCTTCGAATTTGTCAACTGGTTTTAATCCTGTTTTGATTCCTTCTTCTACAAGAATCTTTGCATTTCCTGTAGCAACTGGTGCTTCTTCTTTTGTTTCAACAGCTGCGGCTGTCTGAACTGCTGGGTCAACTTTTGCTGTCATCTGTTCATATAATCCATCTAAGTTTGGATCCTGTAAGAAGTTATTGATGATCACTAACTGTGCCTGTGGTGCAGATTTTCTGGCTCTGTCTGCTAAGACTGCCTGAACAACTGCGATATCACAATCTGCTGGGATGTTATCTACAGATGTATTGATAACTGTAAGGTCTGGTCTCTGTCCTTTTACACGATTTCTGAATTTTGTAGCTCCCATTGCAGATGATCCCATTCCTGCGTCACATGCAAATACGATCTTCTTAACTTTATCTGCGTCTTTCTTCTCTCCTGGGTCAACTGTGATTCCTTTAGATTCTGCTTTCTTTGCTGCCATATCGTCCTGTGCATCTTCAAGACTCTTACCATCTGACATACGAATGATCGGTGATGCGATCAAGAATGATACTACAGTTGCAATCAGTACGCCTAAGATCGTTAATGGAATCTGACTCTTTGGTGACATTGATAAATAAGCGATGATTGATCCTGGTGAAGATGGTCCAATAAGTCCGCATTTTGTAAATGTGAAGAATGTGATCGCACAAATGTTACCAATGATCGGAGCGATGATCACGATTGGGTTCATCAGGATATATGGGAAGTAAATCTCATGAATACCACCGAAGAAATGAATGATGATCGCACCTGGTGCAGATGATTTTGTTACTTTGTCTTTAGAGAATACTGCATATGCTAATAATACTCCAAGTCCTGGTCCTGGGTTTGCCTCTAACATGTACATGATAGATTTACCAGCTTCTTTTGCCTGTTCAATACCAATTGGTGTAAAGATACCATGGTTGATAGCGTTATTTAAGAATAATACTTTGGCAGGTTCGATAAAGATTGCTGCTAAAGGTATTAATTTTGCTTTTACAAGTACGTTAACTCCTGCTGTTAACACTGCTAATACGGCTGACATAAATGGTCCGATGATAAAATATCCAATGATCGCTACGATCATTCCTAAGATACCAACAGAGAAGTTATTGATCAACATCTCGAATCCGGCTGGCATATGTCCGTCCATTGCTTTATCAAATTTCTTGATGACCCATCCTGCAAATGGTCCCATAACCATGGCTCCCATTAACATTGGCTGTCCATCAAATCCACCAACTCCAGCGATACAACCCATGACTGCGATCGCACCCATGACTCCTCCACGATCTCCACCAACTTGTTTACCACCTGTGTAGGCGATCAGCATTGGTAATAAGAATGTTAACATGTATGGCTGAATCGATGCTAACTTCGCATTTGGAATCCATCCATCTGCGATAAATAATGCTGTAATGAATCCCCATGCAATGAATGCTCCGATATTTGGCATTACCATTGCACTTAAAAATTTACCAAATCTTTGTAATCCATTTTTCATTTACAATATCCTCCTTTTGTTTTCTATCTTCTCTTCATTTTGTTTTCGTAATAGTTGCCAAGGCTTGTTTCAAGTTCTGCCTCGACTGCATTTCTGTTTTTCTCGAATAAATAGGTGATGATCTGGTCTTTCTCGGCTAATGCTCCGCTTATTTCGCTCATAACTTCGCGATAAACCTTACTTACATCTCCCTGTGGAACAAGCATCAGGATCGCACCTTTGATCGGCTGTCCATCTTCGACGATCTCATCTTTTAAATAAACAAAGCCGAATCTGCAATGTCTGACACCTTTCGTTTCACAATGTAAAAATAATACATTCATACTCGGAATAAATGTGCTTGCGATATTCTCGCGTTTATTTAATGCAAAGGTGATCTCTGCTGCCATCGAATCATTTCTTGCAAATAATTCTCCAGCATATTCGATCAATTGTTTCTTATTTGTAATGTTTTCACCTGTTGATATTTTAATATTATCTAAAACCTGTAAGATCTCCTGTCCAAGAAGTGTCATATACTCGATGTCTTCTCTTCCGACTCTTTTTACTGGCTTTACAGCCTTTGCCGGATTCTGTTTTTTCTTCTTATCAACATTTTTGATCATGGCACTGATCATTTTCTTATCTGTCTCTGTTAAAATAGAATTCACATAGACATTCGGAAATGTCAGATTTAATTTTGCTGTGGAAATGATAAAATCAATTCCTTCTTTAATAAGTTCTTCTTCCTTGATATCCGCTGTGGAAATGATCTTTTGTACCATCAGCTGCGGAAATTCTTTTTTCAGATGAACTGCTAACATATGTGATGTTCCCATTCCATGTGGGCAGGCAACATAGACTGATAATTTTTCTTCTTCGTCTTTTTGCTGCTCGATCGCTACACAGAAATATAAAGCAATAAATCCTAACTCTCCTTCTGGGAGTTTTTCAATATGTAGTTCTTCTTTTAAGAAATCACACGCTTTGATCGTTGCTTTATAGATTTTGGAATATTTTTCTTCCAACATATCGATGTACTGGTTTTCTGTAAATACACCTTGTTTCATTCGATTGATCGCTGGCTTCATATGATTACACAAACCATCGATCAATACTGTATTTTCAAAAAATTCCATTTCCAAAAGTTTTTCCATCTCCACAATGATCCTCATGACCAGCTGTCTGACTTTAAAACTTTCTTCATCAATCTTGTTTTCACTGTTATTCTTCCATATCTTTGCCGCTAACAATTGCATCGCTATGTTATATACTTCACCTTTGGAAACTTGATGTCCTACAAAGTTGCTTAGCTTGGTACCAATCCAGTTTGCTATCTGGCATTCTGGCAAATGAGTGATTGCTGTCAGATCTTTTTCTTCTTTGATCTCATGTCCAAATCTTACTCTGTTTTGTGTTACCAGAAGATATAATCTCAAATGTCTGATAGAATGATCTGTATACTGGATATCCAGAACTTCCTGCATTCTCTCAAGAATATCTCTGGTGTTACTTAACATCTGTGGTGTAAGATCTGGAAACATTCGTTCTTTGATCTTCTTTTCTTCCTCAAACAAAACTTGTAAGGAACGTCCTCTCAGCCTCTTTCTTAATACCATTGTCACTGCCTGACGGTAATCTTCTTCTTTTCCTTCCCAGTAAATTCCCATCCCTGGTCTGCGGTAAAGAATCAGATTATAGTGATCAAGCCACTTTTCAATCTCTTCCAGGTCGTTGCTTAATGTTGCATCCGAAATATGAAAAAGGGATGTAAAGTAAAAATATTTGAGTGGTTCGTTGATCGTTAGCAGATCAAGTAATATGATCGTCTGCCGATCCGCTTTACTATATACTGGTTTGTTCTCATCCATATCGACAAGTTCCTTGATGAATTTTCTTGTTTCTGAATCTTCATCCACATACAACCCGATTCTTGGTTTCTTGACCAGTTTAAAGTCGTTTTCCTCAAACCATTCGTTGATGCGTGGCATTTCTCTTAATACGGTTCTTGAACTTAATTTCAGTTTTTCTGATATTGCCTGTATTGTAATTGGATTGTCAGCATTGAAGGTTGCTAACATCTCAATGATAAGTTTCTGTCTTTTTGTTAATCCGGATTTCTTTGACATTCTGTATCATCCCCCCTTCACGTATTATTATATATACAATGGGTGGTTTGAACAAGGAATTGATGTGGTAGTTTTGACGACATTCAATAGTGACATTTTGTTGTCAGTATTTATAGTTTGTCAGTATTATTTCATGACAAGTTTTAATTGTAATGGTGTTGCATGTATGAGTCAGAAAGAAGATAAGAAGAACTATTTATAAGAAAAAAGGATGACACTCCGCATTTTTGAAAGCGTTTTTTACAAATCGCTGATCCGCGCCTGTTCCTTCGATAACTCACTTGTTGCGAGCCAAAATGCCCGCAGCTACGTTCAAACAATCGACCACAGGACGCTGCGAATTTGTAAAAAACGCATTCAAAAAGTGCTCATGTTGTCATCCTTTTTTCTTATAAATAGTTCTTCTTATCTTCTTTCTGACTCATACAACGGAACACTATTCAAATCACTACACAGTGTGTATGTTATACGATACTGACTAATAATTTCAGTTATTGAAACCACCAGTGGAGGTATGTTTTACTGTATTGGAATCTATGATAAACATCTGTCTGCCATTACATAAATTTAAAACCAATAACGTTCAACATACACACCCACTTGAGTTTTCCAATCTTGTAATTGTCCACACTTTAGACTTCAGGTATATGATAAAAAATAAATAAACGATCGGAAGAGCAGCATTAGAATTTTGCCACGTTTTTTACGGATTCGCAGCCGGCTTGGTGCGTTGTTTGAGCCTCATAGAGTTTCTGTTTTGAATACCCTTGAAGGCGAGTTACGCAAGGAAAGCCGGCGAATCAGCGATCTGTAAAAAATGTGAGGAAAATTCTCTAGCTGCTCTTCCGATCGTTTATTTATTTTTTATCATATACTCGAAATCTACAGTTGGCCAACACACAAATTAGTAAATACTATCCCTAAACACAATCTTACGATATGCTTCAAACTGTAACCAACGGTTAAAGAATTCGCTTCCTGGTTTGTATCCCTGTTCTTTTAATTCTGCAAACAGTTTGTCTGCTTTTTCTTTGGAATCAACCAGAATTTCAAATCCGCGTCCGTTGATCAGTGGTAATCCTTTGTATTCGTATTCTTCGATTGGAAGGATTGCTGCGACTTTTTTGTCTCTGATCTGTACGGCTACTTTGTCTCTGAATACGATGACATCAAAGTAGTCTGGATACTGATAGCTTTCTCCTTCAACTGGAATTTCGTCTCCGATCGTGTAGGATTTTCCGGATGGTTTGATCTTTGTGACTGTCATACTTTCCATATTGTAGTAGAATTCTTCAAAGATGTCTCCATTTGCTTTTAATTTTCCGTGTGCGAAGACGCATTTTAAGTCTGTTTCTTCGTCAACTTCAGAGTTTTTGATAACTCCGCATGCGGATGTCATGTTTGTGATACGGTCAATTAAGATCAGTTCTCCTAATGTCTTGTGATCGTCGAACTCGTCTAATACGATCTCTTCCTGTAAAATGACATCACATACTGCGATCTCATTCTTTCTTAAGTTGTTTGCTGGAATGTATTCTCCTGTGTTGACATCGATCTTATACTGAATATTGGTCACGATTCCTGGAATTTCTTTTGTTCCGATTTTTACGAAATATTCTTTTCCTGGTAATAATTCTCCGTCATCCATCCAAAGGACTGTTGCTGTAAAGGATTTGCTGACTGGAAGTTCCGTTTTATTTGCCAGAACACATCCTCTGGATACGTCTACTTCTCGGTCTAACTGGATGGTTACTGGACGGCCTTTTTCGGCTGTCTGTGCGTCTTTGTCTCCGATTAAGAGGCTCTTAACTTTTGCGTGTTCTTTGCTTGGTAATGTCACGATCTCATCTCCGACAGAAATCTGCCCGGATTCAATCTGTCCCTGGAATCCACGGAATGTGTGGTTTGGACGACATACTCTCTGTACTGGCATGTAGAATCCTTCTTCTTCGGATTTCTCACGGACATCGACAGTCTCTAAGTATTCTAATAATGGTTCTCCTGTATACCATGGGATGTTATCTGATTTTGTTGTAACGTTATCTCCTTCTGTTGCAGATACTGGGATGATCTTTACATTTGCAAGGGATAATTCTTCCTGTAATTCTTTGATCTGTTCTTCAATCTTTCGAAATGTCTCCTGATCATATTTTACAAGGTCCATCTTGTTGACTGCAAATACGAAATGACGAATTCCCATTAAAGCACAGATTCTTGCGTGACGTCTTGTTTGTACTAAAACTCCCTGAGATGCATCAATTAAGATCACTGCTAAATCTGCAAAAGATGCTCCAACAGCCATGTTTCTTGTGTATTCTTCATGTCCTGGTGTATCTGCTACGATAAAACTTCTTTTTTCTGTTGTAAAGTAACGGTATGCAACGTCAATTGTGATTCCCTGTTCTCTCTCTGCCATCAATCCATCAAGTAATAGAGAATAGTCGATCTTTCCACCACGGCTTCCGACTTTACTGTCTAACTCTAATGCTTCTTCCTGGTCTGTATATAATAACTTGGAATCATATAAAATATGTCCGATCAGTGTGGATTTTCCATCATCTACACTACCACAAGTAATAAATTTTAATAATCCGATCATCTTAGAAATACCCCTCTCTCTTTCTTCTTTCCATGCTTCCTGCTGCTTCATTGTCAATAACTCTGGTTGTTCTTTCTGAAGAAACCGCACTTAATGTCTCATCAATGATCTCATCAAGTGTTGAGGCTGTGGATTCCACTCCTCCAGTTAATGGATAACATCCAAGGGTTCTAAATCTTACACTCTTATGTTCAATCTTCTCACCTGGTCTTAATTTTAATCTGTCATCATCGACCATGATGATATTTCCGTCTCTCTCGATGACTGGACGTTCTTTTGCAAAATATAATGGAACGATATCGATTTTTTCGCGTTTGATATATTTCCAGATATCTGTTTCTGTCCAGTTAGAGATTGGGAATACGCGGATACTTTCTCCTTTTTTGATCTTGGAGTTATATAATTTCCACATTTCTGGTCTCTGATTCTTAGGATCCCATGCCTGATTTTCATTTCTGAAAGAGAAGATTCTTTCTTTTGCACGAGATTTTTCTTCATCACGGCGGCCACCACCAAATGCTGCGGTAAATCCGTATTTATTTAACGCCTGTTTTAAGGCCTGTGTTTTCATGATGTCTGTATAAGCAGCCCCGCTGTCAAATGGATTGACACCCTGTCTGACTCCATCTTCGTTGATGTATTCTAACATTTCTAATCCGTATTTCTTTGCTGTGTCATCACGGAATTTGATCATTTCTTTAAATTTCCATGTTGTATTTACATGTAAAAATGGAAATGGTGGTTTCTCCGGATAGAATGCTTTTAGTGCTAAATGTAACATAACAGAGCTGTCTTTTCCAATAGAATACAGCATAACTGGTTTTTCGCAAGATGCTGCTACTTCTCGGATAATGTAGATTGCCTCTGCCTCCAGCTGGTCAAGATGTGATAATTCGCTCATTTTGATGTCCTCCAATCTAATACTTGTTTGAATCTTTCTTGTTGATCTCTATAGTTTGCTCTTCTCCAGTGTATTTTTTGATCTTCCAGAGAATGGTATCTTTGCTTTCATTGACTGTCATTTCACTTCCCATGCCGCCGATATCAGCTCCAAGGAAAAATGCGATGGCTCCTGTCTTACATTCTTTTAAGCAGGATGTGCATCCCCAGCAGTCTTTTGGATATTTGATGTATGCCTTTCCGGTTTCATCGGTCTTTATAAGACTTCCGGGACAGACATCTAAGCATCGTTTGCATCCAACACATTTATTTTTGTTAATTCTGATGCTCATATTGCTCATCCTCCTTTATAAGTTCTCGTAAGATGACTTTGATCTGTCCATCCACTTTCTTTGTATTGACGTATTTTTTCCAGTCATCACTCTTTTGTGGATAATCAAGATTCTCTGCAAAGCTGTGCCATCTTGTCTCTTTTCTTGCTTTCAGATGTTCGATCAGCGTCAGACAGATCGTTAAGCGCTCTTTTAACTCATAGTAAAACATCAGTTCATGGTAATCTTCGGCACTTAACTGTCCTGATAATGTAATCAGGTTGTTGATCTTTTCTTTTGCAAGATTTAAGCAGTTTTCATTAAACTGATAATGGCTTGAAATTCCACCTGCATAGGCATCCATGACTTTCTGCATGGCTTCTTCCATCTGTTCGATCGTGAAAATGCTGTCTTTGTCAGATAAAATGTTGTTGTATTCTTTCACCTTCTCGGTTAATACCTGTTCTTCCTGATCACTGTCTGTATCAATCTTCTGATCTTTTAATTTTTCAATGATATCCAGTGCTGCGATCTCACCTTCTACCAAAGCTCCTGTCACATATTTCTGTGGACAGCCTCCTGCAACATCTCCTGCAGCATATAATCCGTGAATGGTTGTCTCTCGGTTTGTGTTGACCCAGTAACCGCTAGCAGTGTGTCCACCGACGATATATGGCTCTGTTCCTTCGATTTCTACGTTTTGTTCACTTGGATCTTTGCCTTGCTCGATCCATTTTAAGGTCTGGCTTGGTGCCATATTTAAGTATGCTTTCTTAAGGTCTGTATCCTTTTCCTTCTCGATTCCTTCGGTTCTTAGGTAACAAGGACCTCTTCCTTCTAAGTTTTCCTGTGTTGTTCCATAAACACGCTGGGATGTCGTGATCCCGTATTTATCTTCGTAAATCTCTCCTTTGGAGTTTACCTGTTTTGCTCCGACTCCCTGAGCGATCGTTCCAGTTGGTGCGATCGTATCTTTACACCGAAGTGCGATAAAACGCATCTCAAAGGTTGTCATCTCAGCTCCAGCGTCAATTCCCATCGCATATCCGGCACCCGTGTTAAATGGTGGATACCACATCTTATGTCTTGAAAATCCCGGATTGTTTGGTTTGTAAAGTCCTGCTGCCCCGCCAGTTGCACAAAGAACTTTCTTTGCACGAATCTCGTAAGCAGTTCCATTTTCCATATGGAAACCAAATGCTCCTTTGATCGTGTTATCTTCCACGATATAATCTGTGATATTTAAGTGATTGATCACCTCAACATCATCTAACTGATTCACTGCATCTGCTAAGATCGGTTTGATATTTTCTCCATTGATCTTAATATTTCGATTTCCTCTGGCAACATATTCTCCATTTTCGTCTTTTAAAATGACAAGTCCTAACTGTTCCATCTTTCTTGTCACTTCGTTTAAATGCTCTGACATCGTAAGAAGCAAGTCCCCTCGCACGATCTCATCGGCATCTTTCCTTGCATAATCAACGTAATCCTGTGGTTTTCTTCCCTTTACGATATAAGCGTTGATCGCGTTAACTCCGGCTGCTAAGCATCCGCTTCGTTTGATATTGGCTTTCTCGGCGATGACGATCTTTGCATCACTTTTTTCCCTGATCGTAAGTGCCGCATAACATCCAGCCGTTCCGCCTCCGATGATCAGGACATCGGTATGTATGATCTGTTGTTTTGTAATTTCCATAATCGGTCCTTTCTGGTATATTCCTATATTTTTTAGATATAGAAGACATCGCCTTCCTGCATTTCTTTGTTTTCTAATAAATAAGTTTCTTTTTCATCAAATACATATAATCGATAGATTAAGATATCCACTTCTTCTCCAACAGTCACTGGATCTTTTTCCAAAGATCGTTCTGCTGTCACTTTAATTCCGTTAATATTTACAATGATATCTAAGCGGCTTCCACTGAAGATCACATCTTCCACGATTCCTTTTTCTGCCGCACTCATGTATCGTTTTAATTCACCTTTTTTCGCTAGTTCAAGGAATTCTGGTCTGACGATCGCCTTCTGTGCATTCTCTATTTTTTCAAATCCTTTTAAGGATTCATAATTCTCTACAATGGAAGATCGTCCAACAAACTGGGCTACGAATGGTGTCTTTGGTGATTTGTAAATCTCTAACGGACTTCCCATCTGTTCGATCTTTCCATGGTTTGTAATCAGGATTTCATCAGCTACTTCTACCGCTTCATCCTGATCATGGGTAACGAAAATGCTTGTGATCCCAAGTTTTGATACCATTTCTTTTAACCAGAGGCGAAGTTCTGACCTTACTTTTGCATCGATCGCTGCAAATGGTTCATCAAGCAATAGTACCTGTGGATTTGGAGCCAAGGCTCTTGCAAATGCGACTCTCTGTCTCTGTCCTCCTGATAACTGATTTGGATATCTGTTTTCAAGTCCTGAGAGTCCAGTTAATTCTAATAGTTCAAACACTCGTTCTTTGATCTGTTTTTTCGGCATTTTCGCAATTTCTAATCCAAATGCGATATTGTCAAAGACTGTCATATATCGGAATAATGCATAACTTTGGAATACAAATCCAATGCCTCGTTTGGCTGCCGGAATATCGTTCACACGCTTTCCATCAATAAAGATATCTCCTGCATTTGGATTTTCAAGTCCTGCGATCATTCGAAGCAATGTTGTCTTTCCACTTCCACTTGGTCCAAGCAATGCTGCAAGTTTTCCTTTTTCAATCCCAAAACTTACATTGTCTGACGCCCGGAAGTTTCCGTATTGTTTATAGATATTTCTCATTTCTACATACATTTTATCTTCCGTCCTTTCCCTGTTGTTTATCCTGTGAGCGGTACCATGCGATATTTCTTAAGATCAGTACAATGACTGCGATTAATACTAAGACAGATGATACTGCAAATGCTGCTGTGATCGATGACGATGTTCCTGACATGTATAAAGCATCGATTTCCAATGGTAAGGTAAATGTCTCACCTCGTGTTTTGGAAAGTGCATTGACTGCACCAAATTCTCCTAATGCTCTGGCACTACATAAGATGATTCCATAGATCAATCCCCATTTCATCTGAGGAAGTGTAATTTTTCGAAAGATTGTAAATCCACTGGCACCCATGAGTGCTGCTGCCTCTTCTTCATCTTTTCCCTGTGAGTTTAAGATCGGTATGATCTCTCTTGACACAAATGGGAAGGTAACGAAGATCGTTGCTAGAATAACTCCCGGAATCGCAAATGCAATTCGGATATTTGTTCCAAAGAACGAGTTGATCGCTCGGATCGCTGGATATGTCCATCCAAGTCTTCCAAATGTCATCAAAAATGCAAGTCCTACGATGACCGGTGAAATGGAAAATGGAATATCAATTAAGGTTGCTAAAACCTGTTTTCCTTTGAAGCTGAATTTTGTTAATAAAAATGCTGCCATAATTCCGAAAAATGTATTGATCGCCACCGCAACAAGCGTTGCCAGGATCGTTACAAATAAGGCACTTTTTACATAATCCGTTGAGATGGAACTTATATAGAATTTAAATCCTTCACTTAACGAATTCGTAATGACGGAAAATAATGGTAAAACCAGCATAATGATCATAAATAAGGCACTGACTGTGATCAGGATGATCTTTGTTCGTTGTTTTCTTTTTTCAAACTTTTGCTGTTCATTCATGCTTTTCCTCCTTACTGTGCATTCACTCTTCTTGCCTGTCTCACCTGTATGATATTAATCACAAATAACATCACAAAGGAAATGATCAACATCACAAGGGCAATGGCGGTTGCACTTTTATAATCGATATAGTTTAATTTCTGCATGATCACATAAGAGATCATCTGTGTATGTTCTTTGGCACTGTTTCCTGAGATATAGATCACACTTCCGTATTCTCCAATTCCTCTTGCAAATGCCAGTCCAAATCCTGTCAATAATGCAGGCCTTAATTCTGGTAAAATAACCTTGAAAAAGGTTCTTGTCGGTGTTGCACCTAACATATAAGCTGCTTCTTCGTACTGGTCATCCATTTTCTCAAGTACTGGCTGAACTGCTCTTACGATAAATGGAATCCCGATAAATACAAGTGCGATCAAAAGTCCGATCCTTGTATAGGAAATCTTAATCCCAAAGTGTGCAAAGTATCGTCCGATCATTCCATCTTCGGCATACATTTTGGATAATGTGATGCCTGCAACTGCGGTTGGTAATGCAAACGGAAGTTCAATCATTCCATCCATTAACCGCTTCCCTGGAAACTCGTATTTTACAAGCACCCATGCGATGATCAGTCCAAATACCACATTGATCAATGCTGCAATAAAAGAGCTTCCGATACTTGTGATAAATGCATTTCTTACGGTTTCTTTTGATATGAGTGTAAAGAATTCATTCGGTGATAATTTTAATGCATAAGCAAATACCGATGCTAATGGGATCAGAACGATCAGTGATAACATCGTTACGGTAACTCCCATCGTTAATCCAAATCCCGGAATGACTCTTGCTTTTTTCGCTTTTTTTAATATATTGTTCTCGTTATTTGTATTGCTCATCTTCATTCCTGCCTTCTTAATTGTTCGTGTAAATCTTGTCAAACAACGCTCCATCTTCAAAATATTTCTTATAAGCCTGATCCCATCCACCGAAATCACTGATCTTATATAATTTCATTTTCAGATTAAATTTATCTTTGTATTGTTTTAAGATTGTCTGATTGGATGGACGATATCCTTCTTCACCTGCAAGTTTTTGTGCTTTGTCACTGTAGAGATATTTCAAATACTCTGTGGCGATCTTCTTTGTGCCATTGACATCTACATTATCGTCCACAAGACTGACACTTGGCTGTGCTAAAATACTAACACTTGGTGTGATGATCTCGTATTTCCCTGGATAATTCTTCACTGTCTGGATGGCTTCATTTTCCCAGGCGATCAGGACATCACCTTTTTTATTTTCTACAAAGGTTGTTGTCGAACCTCTGGCTCCGGAATCCATAACGGATACATTCTGATATAGTTTTGTTAAGAATTGTTCTTCTTTTTTCTGATCGTGATAGGTATCAATTGCATATCCATAAGCTGCTAAAAAGTTCCAGCAGGCACCTCCGCTGCTCTTTGGATCTGGAGTGATGACTTCCACTCCTTTCTTGATCAGATCATTCCAGTCTTTGATGTTTTTCTTATTTCCTTTTCTTACAAGAAAAACGATCGTTGAGGTATATGGTGCAGAATCATTTGAAAATCTCTTCTGCCATCCTTTGTTGATCAGTCCAGTCTGCTCGATCAGTGAAATGTCATGTTCTAAGGCCAGTGTTACAACATCACCGTTGCTTCCTTCTACGACTGATCTTGCCTGGCTTCCAGAACCACCGTGGGACTGGATCACTTCTACTTTCTTTCCATATTTGTCTTTGTAATATTTGATAAATTCTTTATTGTATTTCTCATAAAACTCTCTTGTTGGATCGTAGGATACGTTTGTTATCGTAAGATTTTCTTTTTTCTTATTTCCACATCCTGCCGTAGAAACCATAAGAATCATACAGACACTAAAAAGGATCATTTTCTTACAGATATTTGTTTTGCTGGTTCTTTGTTGTCTTATTCTCATCGTTTCTTCTCCTTTGTTTTAATTCCATACTATTTCTGTATGTTTTATATGAATTGGATTATATAAGATTTCTGTATACATGTCAATAAATACAGTTATAGAAATTTATAATAACTGATTCAAAGAAATTTTTATTGTATTCATCCCGCTCCCATAAAAGCACGAAAAAAAGACGTTCTGACATATCTTTTCTATACGTCAAAACGTCTTCTTCTCTTTACTATTTCATGTATTTTTGTAGATTTTTCTTTTGTTTATCACTGATCTGATAGAATGTCTGTTTTCCATCTTTATCTTCGATACCGATCGTTGTGCTGTCCCCAAGAAGTACTTTTGTTAATGTACCACTTGTGTAGAAACGATACTCATTCCATGAAGTTGTATCCTGCACTGCATCTTTTCCAGATAACTTCTTTGCTTTCTCAACAACCTTAGAAACTTTGATCGCTGTGTCATTAAATTTCATCTTCTTATCTGTTACAATGATCTGTGCATCTGCAATTCTTGCTGCCACACTGCTGTAATTCTTCTGCTCTGCGGCATCGATCAGTGCATCTCCAACGGTTGAAGCGCCATTGTATGCATAAACATTCTCTGGAATCTCATCAAATACAATATAACTGTCACCATATACTTTGAACTCGAAGGTTGTATTATCTTCATCGATCAACGCATACGAATAACTTTGTTTATACTGCTTCTCTACATCCGTTGGTGTGATTCCGATCATTCGATTGCATCCTGTCACAATCTTCTTTACATATTTGCAGACAGGAATATTCGTTACCGCAAAGCTCTGATTCTTAATCGTATTCGTTGCAAAATCAACTTTAATGATCCTGCTGTCTTTCACTTTGCTTTTGTACTCTGCAATCTTTTGGTCTCCGGAAGTTGCATGAATGGCCTTGATCTTCTTATTCAGTGAACTTGTTTTTTTCTTTTCTTCTTTTAACTGGACAGACAGTTTATCTCTCTCATCCTTAAGACTCTGATAATATTTGGATTCCACAACCGAATCTTTTGACGGCTTAAAACATCCTGTCATCATCACACTGCTCATTGCGATAACCGCTGCTGTCAGTATATATTTTGCACCTTTCATATGGTTTCCTCCATTACAGGTCTTATCGTTTTTCGGCGATCTCTCCTGCTTTCTTATAGATGCTGTTTGGTGCGATACATCCACGTACCATAGACAATGGATAAATGTTGCTGTCATGACCAACGACTGATCCTGGATTTAAGATCGTTCCGCATCCAACTTCCACACGGGAACTTAAGATTGCTCCAATCTTCTTTCTTCCTGTCTCAATCTTTTCTTCTCCATTCTTGATCACAACATTTGTCTTGTCGGATTTTACATTGGATGTGATTGATCCTGCTCCCATATGAGACTTATATCCAAGAATAGAATCTCCAACATAATTATAATGAGGTACCTGAACGTTATTAAATAAAATATCATTCTTGATCTCTGTAGAATTTCCTACCACACATCCTGCTCCGATCAGTGCATTTCCTCTAATAAATGCCCCTGGGCGCACCTCTGTATCCGGACCAATGATCGCTGGTCCATTGATCGTTGCTGTCTTTGCGATTGTTGCACTCTTTGCGATCCATACGTCTTCTTCCACTTGATCATATTCATCTGCTGATAATGTTGGTCCAACTTTCAGCACAAAATCTTTGATCAAAGGAAGAATCTCCCATGGATAAGTTGTCTGTTCAAATAATTCTGTTGCAATTGTCTGATCTAAATCCTGAAAGAACTCTTTGTTTGTTAATTCTACCATCTGACTTACCTCTTTCTGTTCTTATTATTTGTTTCAATCCACAACCGATAATTTTATCGAGTCCGACATGACATATAGATTCCTTACTTAATCATTTGAAATCTAACTCAATCGGACAGTGATCTGATCCCATCACATCTGTTAGGATCTTCGCATCACTGATACGATCTTTTAAGCACTCTGACACAATAAAATAGTCAATACGCCACCCTGCGTTATTCTTTCTCGCATTGAAGCGGTAAGACCACCAGGAGTATATTCCTGTCTGGTCTGGGTATAAATAACGGAAGGTATCAATAAACCCATTATCAAGAAGTGTACTCATCTTTTCTCGTTCTTCATCTGTAAAACCAGCATTTTTGCGGTTTGTCTTTGGATTCTTAAGATCGATCTCTGTGTGGGCAACATTTACATCGCCACCATGATAGATACAGACTTCACTTATTACTTTGCATCAAACTGCTTACTTTATGAACTAGATTTATTACACTGTCATCGTAAATTGGTATCTTTTGAAATTTTAATTCAAAAAAACTTATTTGTCAACAAAACTCAGGAGGAATACATTATGCGTGTAAGATGGAAAGATAGTGCCTGTGTCACGTCTAAAAAAACTATAAAATACAGAAAGCATTATATAATTGCTTATAATAAGGATGGAATTGCTGGATGGATCATTGATCTTCCGGATGATCATAACATTTATAAGTCCCATTATTGTGCTGAAAATGCTATTGATCTTGCTCTTGGTGGGTATGGAGTAAAAGGAAAGCCTACAGAGAAAAGATTGAAATGTGGAATTGAAATTATTGGAACGTATTAAAAATTTCAAATTTAAACCTAAATAGGAATAACATGGGTTACATTCTTCAAAACATTAATTGAATTATCCTACATTTTTACTTGCTTTTTATGATATGTAACAGTAATAAAACAGTACCCCATTTTATGGAAAGAAAATACCCTCTTTATCTTTAAAATTTGAATCTAAATAGAGAATACAAAGATTCAAAATTTTTTCCACAAATGCCTTTTTTATTGGCGATACAATTATTTTTATAAAGAAAAACTAGGTATTTTATGTTCAAAAATACTAATACAAAAAAGTACCTAGTTTTTTTTACAAATAATACCTAGTTTCAATCACCTTAAAATAAATCTATCTCGCATTAATTTAAGCATATTTTAACGACATCAAATTGTTCACTTATAGTATCATCAATTTTTGACATAGTCTTCAATGTGCTCTCTACTGCACTAACAATGTTATTACCATTTTCTTCATAAAATTTTCTAAATGTTCTTTTATATAAATCTTGATAATTTTTTGCTGATAATACCGTTATCACATATTCTCCGATTTCTTGTTCTCTTCCATCTGCACTTTCATCTGCCGGATACCCATAAATAGTTCCATAAAATTTTCCGTCTTTAATTCCACATACTATAGCACCAAACATTTTTTCAATTCCTGATAATTGTGTATTATTATCAAAATATTTCTTTATATCATCATATTGATAATCTAACCAATTATGTACAAAATCCTGATAATCCTCCATCATATCCGCAACATCTTTCTCTACTTGTTGGTTATTAATAACATATCGAAATAAATTGTCATACCCTAAAGATGATCCTACCATACCTACAATAATATCGTCTTTGATTTGATATACTTTTCGAGAATCATACGAAACAGATTGTACTTCATAAGTTTCTTTTTCTCTATCAAAATTATCTATATGTGTACTTTTTTTATCCCCAAACAAAAACAGTTCTTTTCCTGATCTAATCATAATTACTACGCTCATAGTTATATCCCCCAACGTTTTCTTTTATGCTAACATATTATTGTTGGATTATCTATAAAAATAATTATGTAATTTCTGGAAATAAAAAAAGACCAGAGGATTTCTCCCCCGGTCAATATTAAAATTTAAGGTATCTTGTAGCTGAATACCCTGTTACGCTCTTGTACTTAACTTTCGTCCATGTGCTGCCTTTAGAAATTACTTCAACGCTGGCACCCTTTGGAATCTTACCAATGATCTTGGATGATCCGTTAGCACTCTGACGGATCATAAGCGGATCGGATTTTGTAACAACCTTAGCATACGTTGTTGCTTTTGTAACTTTCTTCACTGTTGCTTTTACGGCTTCCTTAACCTTGGTAGCTGTTCCCAGCTTTTTGTTACAGATTCCCTCGGCGATTAACTTAGCAATCTTATTTACGTCTTTACCAATCTTATAATCGGACTTAGAATCACAGAAAAAGCTCTCTGTCATGATCGTTGTTGCCTTTGTGCCGTTCAGCATATACAGGTTCGTTCTCTTCTGCACATCACGATCAGTGAATCCAGCGGATACTAATTTCTTCTGTACTCTCTTTGCGTACTTCTTACCATTTTCGGAAACATATAATACTTCTGTTCCGTGTGCTTTTCCGTTATAGCAATTCAAATGACCTTCGACAACGAGATCATAATTCTTTGCATTTAAACGTGTCAGCTTCCATGATTTTTCCTGTGATGCAGCGGTAAATACTTTTTCTGGGCAGATATACAGATCAACGCTGTGTCCGGCACTCTCAAGATATTCTTTTACCTTCTTCATAAGTTTTTTGTTGTACTTATACTCGTTTACGCCTCCGCTGCCTTCTCCGCTTGCAGATGTATATGATCCGTTTTTAAGCAAGCTGTGTCCTACTGTTAACGCAATTCTCATGCTTACACCTCCTGATCGTTTGATGGATCGTTATCTTCTAATTGTTCCTGATCTTTCGTATCTTCCAAGTCAGTCTCCGGCAATGGATTCTCTGCGTAATTTGTCCATGATCCATCGTCCAGTTCGGTCGTATGATTGATCTTATCCTCTTCGCTGACTTCTTCTACGTCCTCTAAATCAAATACTGAATTGTTCAATTTTCCATCGTCTAAAAGGTCCTTAACTCCATCAAACCACAGCTGCACGATCTCTTTTAACATTTTATCGCTAACAAACATCTGAATCGGTTTCGGCAACAGTCCTCTCGCCAAATGAATTACATAATCAAATTTCTGCTGCCCTTGCTTGGATGCTCGGAATGTTTTCTCTGCTTCTACAAAAAGCTTGTAAACGTCCAGTCTGATCCCTTCAAGACCTTTCCTTGTGATATAGTCAATCAGTTTCTTAATTAAAAAGGCAATAATCAACACTGTGATTACTGCCAGAAATAAAACTCTATTCTGTTCGAATAATTCTCTCATATCGTCATTCTCCTTCTCATAGTCCAGCTTGTTTGAGTACAAAGCCGATCACGGCTCCAACAACTGCGGTCAGGACATACATAGAAATGCTTCGCCATTTCTCGCCGTCTCGGTTTTCTAACTCTTCAAGCCGTTTATTCTGCTCCGTCTGGTTAACGAGCATATGTTCCATATTGATCGCAAGCTTTTGTACAGACAATGTGAGATCATTGATCTGTCTTACTGTTGCTTCAAGGTCTGCAATTCTTTTGTTCTGCCGAACTTGCTCACGATCTATACCTTTGGCAAATTCTTGATGCTCGTGCCTTCTTAAGTATTCATCATCCAACTATGTCTCCTTCCTCAACTTATCGTTGCTGTCATTGTCGCTTGACTTGTTTCTAATTCAGAAGAAAATATGCAATAGAAGCAACTAGCATCGCTTTCATTCACTTCAAGTCCTACACTGATTTTAACTTTTCCTCCAACCTCTACCGGATTCGGAGACATATTTACAGACTTAATCTCAATAATTTCAGCCATCACACCACCTTCAATTCTATAGGCTCTATCAGCACTTCGTCTAATATCACGTATTTAATATCCAGTATGTATGTACCTCGTTGTTTTGGGGAAATGATAGCTTCGATTTCATGCTCGTAAATCTTACAATTTCCGTTGCTTTCTTCGAACTTATCTTTCATTCGCAACAATGAAAATGTAGCTTCTTCAATTACGAAATTTTGATCCTTGATCGAATGAATTGAAATTCTAATACTTCTCGTTTCCCCGGTATTAATTATGACTTTTTTCTTACTTTGCATACCAGCCTCCTATATTTTCTTCTAATTATTATTCAAAGTTGCATAGATATCTAACGGCTCTAATGTCACTCGCATAGAGGCTAAATCCACAGTGATAATATAAGTCGCATAATATCCAATATTACCAGCTTCATCATATGCGGTAAGTCCTATTACATACTTGCCGTTTAATGTCGCTGGTATAACTGCATCCCATATCTCCGGAGAAGCCGGAGAATCCTTATTTCTGTATAAAACAACGGATTCTCCGTTAATCTCTCCCTCTAACCGAACAACCATAGATTGCTCCTTTAGTCTGTTACTTCTACGCTGATTACAAATGTCTTGCCTGCATCAACAGGGTTTGGAGTTAATGTTACAGACTTGATAACTGGTGCTGCTGTGTCAAGTGTAACTGTTCTTGTAACAGTTGTAGACTTACCAGCACTGTCGGTAGCAACAACTGTGATTGTGTTTGTTCCATTTGCAAGTGTAAGGTCTTTGCTGAATGTTCCATTGGATGCAACAGTAACGGCTTCCGCTGTTCCAGAATTAAGTTTGATTGTAACCTTAACCGGGCTAGATGTAACATCGTTTGTAGTACCTTTGACTGTACAAGCAGATTTGTTTGTAATAAGCTTGTCTGCTGGACTTGAAAGAGTCAGTGTTGGTGGTACTGTATCCACTTTGAATGTAGTTGAGCTTGTAGCTGCAGCGTTTCCATCATAATCGGATGCATCCAGTTTGATTGTATGACTTCCATCGGATAACGCTGTAGTCGGTGTATATGTACACTGATATCCACCTGTGATCGCTGTCTTAGTGATCGCATCCCCTGTTACCTTAGTACCGCTATCAAGCGTAATTCCGATTGTGCTTGGGTTAACCCCAGAATCCGCATCGGTAACTTTCCATGTGATCGTAGGTTTGCTGTTTGTAGAGAATGATCCAGATGTTGGGCTTACGATTGCAATAACTGGTGCTACTTTCTCTTTGACAGTTAATCTAAGTGATGATCCTAAGGTAGAATCAGTTGCATCTTTTGAGGTTGAGTTTCCTGCCTCATCCGTTGCTGTTACTTTTACTGGATAGTAATGTCCGCTCTGGTTATAACTGGATTTTGACGGAGCTGTAATTGTAGCCTCGTATTTCCCTGTTGAGCTGTTAAGTGTAAGTGTATATGTCTGTCCGTTAATGACTGTTTGTACTGTTTTTACTGCCATAATTTTTCCCCTTTCATTATAGGCTTTGTGTTATTTTACAATTTTGCTTTTTCTCTTTTAATTGCATGGGGCTCTTATTTTCATCATAGGCTATACTCCTAATATGCAAAATAAGAACATGCTACATTCAGCCAAGAATTTTCTGGAACATCAATACAAGCTGTAGTTCCATATCGTCCTATTGAAACGACTCTATCCGTATCAATAACCAACGAAAATCTATTAGCTCCACTTCCTTGTTGAAGAAAACGAACATTTTCTCTAGGTATTATTATCTCATCTGGAAGTTGAAACATTGCTATGTCAGGAATCCCACTACTAGTTTGTGCTGTACCTAATTTATTTTTATTTTTAACTGATCCTACGATATATACCATTTTTCCATACTGACGTACTCTAACTAAGCTATTATCTCCATAATGAGTACATCCATTCTTAAAGTTACTAACAGTTATCCAGCCTGTATCTTTAGGTTGCTGCTTTTCCAACTCATCCTGTAGAGTTCCAAAAGTAACGTATCCCTCTGGATCAATTGTCGTTGTTATGCTTACATCATTACTTAACTTGATGTAAAAGTCATGTACCAGCGACCATGCCGGCATAGATGCTTCCGATGGAACTTCCTTACCTGTTGAATTTTGCGAAATTGCAAATAGTATCGTTTCTCCATACGAATCCGTTGCATAAATACCCAGCTGTGTCATAAGATACCCAGCTTTTAAGCCAATATTAGAAAACAACACTCCAATCTTAATCGTTCCATCCGAAGCGGTTGTTATGTCTTGGATTGTTCCAATTTGTTTTATCTCTGAAACATCTGTCTGACTTTTTAATGCATTTACGTCTACTTTTCCAGCCCCAGCTTTTATAAAGGTTATGTTAATCTCTTCGCCATTCAGAGCATTTTTTAAAAGCTCAATTCCTTTGTCTGTAATTATCGTATTATCCCACATACTTATACCTCGCTAATAATTACTGAAGAATACTCGCATGAACTTGACACGATCACATAATTAATATTCGTTTCTGATTCACTGACCTCTGAAACGTGAACATCACATATAAGATGTGCCGGTTTTAATTGCTCGATTCTTCTTAATACTTCATCATAGTTATTGACTGTTCCGTAAAAAATTACTTGAAATGTATTCTTTCCAGTATTTTCTACGATCTTTGCTTCAACACCGCTCAAAGATGATAAAATCTTTTCAAAACGTGCTGGATTCAAAGCCTTTTTCTCTCGTCTTTGCTTTATCTGCTGCCGTCTTTGCTCAATTGTCTGATCTGAGAGAGGTGTTATTCCATACGCCTTTTCCCAGTACGGCAACGACCATGTGGCACGACTTATAAACATTTGATCGTAAATGTCTTCGCATATCTCTTGTACATCGTCTAATTCCAAGCCAATGACCTGAAACAACCAAAGACCGATTCTTGATTCTCCGTAAATAGGAGATACATAATCAATCATTCTCTTCGCACTCTCACTGGTTAAGATTTGTTCCATAAGTTCTGTTTTGTACCACATAAGATCAGCCCTCCGTTAATGTTACAGTTCCAAGGACAGGCATTTGTCCAGATTCAAACTCAACGTTTTTGACCGCATCGTTTATCTGCACGTCCTCATAATCATAAACAGCTGATATGGAACTAAGCAGTGAGTTGATCGCTGATATTCTGGCAACATTATCAGTTGCATTTGAAGATACATTCAGCAAGTATGCCTGCAATGCTGTCTTGAAACTGTCTTGTACCTCTCGAATCGTTCCTTCTTTCAGATATACAATCGCCGATACATTAATCGTAACTGTATCAGGTGTCGTTATTTCTAAAACGGCATTCGTCGGTGCTAAACGTGCTTCTCCATCGTCTGGACTCATAATATAATCATAAACGGCATTCTGAATCTGCTTTGATGCCGGCTGTCCATTCTGATCTAACAGGATGATCTTAACTGTCCCAGATGTATCCTTTGCCGATATAACAGTTGCAGCACCTACACCAGCGACCGACAATGCCCATCGTTTGTAATCGGCTACATTTCCTATAAAGGAAACGTCCTGACTTTGATCGTATGCAACGATTCTCTCTCTCAAAGTATCATCGTCCTCTTCATCCAAACCACCAGTGATCGGCTCATCATTTGTTACAGATATAATCTCATCGAGAAGTTCTCCATTTTCGTCCCCGGTGTGTAATACAATTGTGTTTGCTCCAACATTGCTATCAGCTCCCCCTTCGACTGCTTCAATTGGTATTTTTGCATTTCCAAGAGTATCAACTGTAGCTTCTTCAATCGTTACAAACTCGATGGTATTTCCTTCATCATCAGCCTCGGTTGAGAATCCATAGCCAAGGGGGATTACAAGTCCTGCTTTTGCTGTAATTGTTACATACCCCGAAGCGTTAACTGCTTCCCTTCGCACCATTCCTCCTCGCTCGTCTGCGTGATAATCTAATAAATATGATTCTTCACAGGTAGCCGGAAAAAGGCACTTTAAAACTTCTACAAGAACATATTCTTTAAGTTCCGAAAGTTCTATTGCTGTCGGATGTGTAAAATCCCACGGAAAACCGCCCTCTGATTTATCAATATCATCTGGAAGATTCCCCAGCATTTTCTCATGAATTTCATCTTCGCTTGAATTTTCAAGAAAATCTGGAAGTTCCATTTCTTCTGCTTCCAATGCCATTTTTATCCCACCTCACTTTTAAAACTTGCTGTTATTTCTGTGTCTCCGTCGATTCCCTGTACCTGTACTGTTACAAGACAATGATCTGCTTCCCATTGAAACGAAATGTTTCCAACGTACAATGTTCTCTCTGACGGATCAGCCATCAGTGCCTCTTCTATCTCTCTTTGCAAGATACTTTCTGCCTCTTCCCGACTATCCGCTTGTAAGGCACTTTCATAATCAATCCCTATGTCGGTGGAATAGCCTTCATGTGCATATCGTTGTGTCATAATTGTTTTCTGACACCATTGCATCCACGCTTCGAACCCGGATGCCTCTTTTAATTTTCCGTCGTGAAGTGTAACAAAGTCGCCTGTGTCAAAATCAAAAAAGATGCTCGGCTTATAACCTGCATCTTCGTCGTCCTCTGTATTTTCTTCCTCGGTTCCTTCGTTATCTTCATCGTCTAAATATTCCTCGTCATTGTCGTATTCCTCTGGAAAAAGATTATCCGGCATCGTCTCCACCTCCTTCTACCTTTCCAACTACAATAAGTTCCTCTGCATCTGTCCAGATCAATAAAACCCTGTCGCCTGTTGCTGTCTCTATCCCAGATAATACTAAGTAATCATCGTCTGGTTCTGATCCTTCTGGGTAAGAATCGGGAAGAACGCCACCAGCTTTCATCGTTCCAAGTTCTGCAATAATATTTACTGCTTCGCTGTTATTTCCTCTCGAAATCTGTTCGATCATTCGAATAAAATTTTTTCTTCCATCTTGTTTCATAAATAACGATCTCCTTAATAAAAGACAACATCCATCGTTCCGGCAACACAGTCATGCGATATACTTTTTACTGTTTTATTTCCTTTGATTCCAGCTGTACCGCATTCAATATAGACTGTATCCCCTCGTTTGATTTTAGGGTTGCTGATCGCTGTAATTGTGTACTCACGTTTGACTTTTGCACTGCTTTTAAGCTTATTTTGTGCCTGTTTTTTGATCTTTGACAGCTTTTCTTTCTTATCCTTGTCCATGATATCTTGAATCGTACCAAACTTCGATGTATTCTTAGATACTGTTGCAAGCCGAGGGATTGAATTTTTCTTCGACTCTCCATAGATTTTTATTTTGGTAACGATATCCTCCATCGTTATTTTCAGTTCAATGGATATAACGTTCTTCCCTTCTATCAGCTTATAAATCGTCGAATTTTTATTTGCATACTTTATAACCACAGTCGTTCCTTCGATCGTGAAAATATAACGGCTTGAAATACTTTTCTTTGCCTTGTTAAGCACGTATATAATCATATCGCCGATATTCTTCTGCACTGGCTTGATTCTTTTGTTTTTAATCGAGCCATAACTATAGCTCAATTTCAGTTTCCAAGCGGTACAGATTTTCTTTACGATCTCTTTTGTACTAAGTCCTGACTTGTAATAAAAATAGTCCTGTGATTTCATCATATAAATGAGATAATCATAGGCTGTGAACGTTACTTTCCTCTCGGTATCGGTAACTCTGTCATTTTCCCAGATTACGCCTCGAAACACTTCAAAATACCCACTGCCGACATCAGCTGAAATATATAGTCGGTCTGACGGCTGTATCAAGGTTGACAGTGTAGCCCCATTTTGAACGGCATTCATTACTGTCAGGCTGACTTCTTTTGCCAAAGAATCGGGATCATCAGAGATCGTCAAATCTAAAATAACTCGTGACTTAAAAAGATCATATTCCTTGCCGGAAGATGTCTTTACCACGGCTTTATACTGTGGATTTGCCAAACTTGCCATGATTTTATCCTCCGATCATCTTTAATAAAGTTTTATAACTTACAACGCCGTCAACAGTTAATTTATGCTTTCGCTGATATCTTTTGACCGCCGCTGCTGTCTTGGAGCCGTAAATTCCATCTTGTTTAGTTCCAACAATTTTCTGCACAAACTTAACGACCTGTCCTCGTCTGCCTCTCCGAATCTTAATCTTCTTCATGGCAGCTTTCATAGCGGAAGTCAGTTTCTTGTCTACCTTCAATTTAGAATAGCCGTCTTTATTCATTGCTTTCTTTAATTCAGTAACCTTAGAATTTGAAACTGATTTACTGCTTGGAACAGGGATCACAAGTACTTGTCCTTTATAGATCGTATATTTGCTGATCTTCTTTTTCGGATGTTTCTTGCGTTCCTTTTTGTTCCTTGCATCAATCAGTTTCTTGTTGGCATTATAAATCAGCTTGTACTTTTTACTTGATCCAAGATATTTCTTTGCGAGCTTACGCAATGTCTGTCCCTTTTTGACAGTTACTTTTTTCTTCGTCACTTTGGTTGTCTTTCGCTTACGTTTACTTGATGATACGCTGATTTTCTCATAATCAATAAATCTGATTGTATAATAATAATCTTTCAGACTTTTAATCGTGGAAACGTACTGGGAGATCATCATGTCTTTATTGATCTTTGTTCCTGTAATACATACATTTACCACTGTCCCATGAACAGTCCAATAATTCAGCAACGCATCCAACACTGCCGGATCAGTCCACTTACGAACAAATTTCATGCCTTTCCTTGATTCTCCGGGCAAAAAACAATCCCAGCCAAGCTCTGACAAGTTTTTACCATTCGGTACGTTGATCTGCCCGAATCTATAAATATCATACTCTGCAAATTTTCCATCTAACGACGTTTCAATTTCCTCTGGAATGACTGGAATCTGAATCTTTTGATTCGCTCCCTTTGCATTTTTACCAGTAATATATATGTCCATCACATAACCTCCGCTGTCCTGTTACTTGCTGTTGATCCTACGGCATCTGCAATCGCCTGCATGATTGTATCAGCAATCTCTCCTTTGGCGTTCTTAATATCATCTACGATGCTTCCACTGCCATTTACGCTGATCGTAATTCCGCCAACATTAATGACTGTCTGACTGCTTCCAGATGATGCCGTTGCTCCTGTCTTAGCTGAACCGCCAACAATTCCACCCTTGGCATGTTTTGTAACGCCTAAAATCTGCCCTGCCTGATTCCACAAGGATAATGCTCGGCTTCGATGTTTAGAAAGTGGAATAACCATTTCGTTTCCATCTTCTCCAAGCTCTGAAACGATATGTCCTCTTACCAAGCTACCTTTCGCATTATGAAAGAACTTCCCATTTTTCGGTAAGGCTGTCTGTAATTTCGGTGCGGATGATGTCTTTTTGCTTGTTTTCTTTTTACCAGATTTTGAAGAACCGCTATTACTTAGATAACTTCCGCTAGTAATACTTTTGATCGCACTTGCTTGTGCAGCGGTTGTACTTGCTGCGGATGCAATCGTTGAGGCTGCGGATGCCAAAGCTCCAGCAAGTGATAATGCAGAACTTCCAGCACTTTGCAGATTACCGCCAGCTGCAAGTGACATAGAACCCATCGTTCCAAGCATTCCACCTGTGGATGCTGACATTGATCCTAAACCGCTAACCTTTCCACCAGCCGCATTCGTAGCACCAGAAAAAACCTTTGTTGTCTTTGAACCGACATTCGTTTGTTTTGTATTCTTCTTGTTCTCCTCATAGGCTTTCTGTACGGAACTTGCCAGCTCTTTATACTTCGCCTCTTTTGGATTGACACTGCTAATACTCTCTTTACTGTATTTCCAGTATTCCTGATTCTTAGCTGTCATAGAATTACTGTTCTTTAAGGCTTCTTTTCTTCCAGATACAAATTTTCTAAGGGAATCGCCGAACTTATTTCCTTTAAAGATTGCCCCAAGTCCACCGACACCAGCTCCAATCAATGCTCCCGGAACTGCCCCAACACCGCCAAAAGCTGCTCCAATGGCTGCTCCTGTTGCAGCTCCACCTCCAACCATTCCGAGTTTCGTACCACCTCTATAGGCTTCCTTCTTCTTCGTGGCTGAATCTTTTGAGGTCACTGCGTTGTAAATATTACCAGCTGCACTTCCTATTCCAGCAATTCCTAAAGCTCCACCTAATAAAGATGCACCTCCAACAGCTGCTGCTCCACCAGCGGTCGCTGCACCTGATCCAAGTTTTACGCCTAGATTTCCAAGCCATGCTTTCCATCCAGTGGCAGCTACGGTTTCTCCATTTTTCAGTGTGACACCAGAACCGCCTAAACCAAACAAGCCACCCGGTGCCCTTGTCGGTCCAGATGGTGTTTTCGGTTCAGTTTGTTGCATTTTTCGCTTTACGCTTTCTGGTAACCAGATTTCTTTATTACCTGTCGGATTTGTTGTCGGTGTAGCATTTCCTCCACTACCAGATGTTCCCGGTATTGTAGAATTTCCGTTTCCAATTCCTCCGTTCACATTTACAACTGCCGCTGACACATTGATTGTTCCAATAGAATCTCCCAAAGGATTTGTTTTTCCTCCACCTCCAGAACCGCCAGTGATCAGATCGTATAGACTTTTTCCACCTTTAAACAGCTTTAGCCCTCCAGATAATCCAAGAAATCCAGCTAAATAATCTTCGATACCAGCTTTATCTCCGCCTGGTAACAGATCCTTAAGAGATTCCTTGAACCAGTTTCCACCAGCTTTTGCAATATCTTTTCCAATCCCAGTAATCTTCTTTACGATTGCTGGTTTTCCTTTGGAATCCCACCAGTTCGAAAAAGGATTTGCGATCAACTCATCCCATGCAATACTAATCTTGCCACCGATTGAAGCATTTTGGAATTTTGGCATACTAATAAGATCGTCGATCTTATCTCCAGCCTTTTCAAGTCCCTTGAATACAGATGTACTTGCATACTCTCCAAGTTTTTCAAGTGATGTTCCAGCTTCTTTTAGTTTTGCATCGGATTTATCAAGATAGTCTGCAAATTCTCCTAAACCTTTCGTTGCTCCCTTCTGGAGACCTTTTCCCCATTTAGAAACAATGTTTATGTCGAACGTATCTTTAATATTTGACATTAATCCAGAAACCGTCGAATTAGATGTTTTGTCCATCATTCCATCAAATTCTTTCAGCCCATTAAGGATTGTATTAACTGCTTTGTCTCCACTGATTTCGCCCTTTTGAGACATTTCTCTGATCTTGGCTATGGATTTACCCTCTGCATCAGCAAGATACTTCCATGCGTTTATACCGACATCTGTCAGCTGATTCATGTCCTCTGCGTTCAATCTTCCGTTTGTTTTCATCTGACCTAAAGCTCTGGATACTCGAGAGATACCCTCTTCTCCAGCTCCAAGTGCTGCGGATGCATTACCAATCTTTGTCAGATCCGGAATAATGTCTTTATCAGAAAATCCATAAGCCAACATCCTTTGAGCATTTGATACTACAGCCGATGTGTCAAACGGAGTAACAGATGCAAATTTCTTCGCACTATCCATAAACTTCATAGCTTTCTTTTTAGATTTCAGCATTGTTTCAAAGCCAATTTGATATGTCTGAAATTCGTCTGCTAATGATACTGGATCAGCTATCAATTTCTTTGTAGCAATTCCAGTTATAACTCCACCAGCCAAAGTTTTTAGTGAAAATATAGAATTCTTGATCTTAGATATAACACTTGGGATTTTTTTGATCTGACTTGTTACCTTGTCATTGATTTTTAGGGCTGCTGAAAAAGTCTTTCTACCAAAACTCATACCAGCACTCATAGCTTTTTTGATCCCTGCTGTTGCAGTGTCTTTTAATCCAAGTTTTGGAGTCCAGGTCTTTTTACCGAGCCCGTCTCCCTTTTTACCAAACTTGTCGAGGACTGGACTTGCTTTATCTTCAAGTCCTAATTTTGGCTTTGCACGCTTCTTTCCAAGCTTGTCCATCTCTCGTGATGCTTTCTCTGCATTCTTCCCTGTTTGCTGTAGGCCAGAAGATGCATGGTCGGAATATTCCGATACAACATCGATCACAATTTCTTTGTTTGCCACTTATGCATCTCCTCCTTCCATAGCTTTTAAAATTGCTGCAAAAATAAAAGCCCTCTCTCCTTCAGGAAGATCAAGGGCTTGTGATGGTAACATTCCAGTCCGTAAATAATTTTCTGCAAGCATAGAAGCTAACGGACTGGATTCAATTAGTTTTTTGCGTAGTCAACTACACTAACACCGCCTCCAGATAAGTTATCAATAGCATCGCTGACAGCTTCAAGCTCTCCAGCTGTTAACACCTCTTTGATAATTTCGTTCTGTGTCATAACCATATGACCAGCTTTCTTTAATCCTTCTTTCAGTGCTGAATTATCCCAGAATTTCTTTCCGTCAGTCGCTACTGTTGCAGTGTAAATCTTCCATGCCATGTAATCAGCTGTACTTACTTCTTTCTCAACGAGAGGAAGTGAAGCTCCGCCTGGGTTTGCCATATAAGTTGTAGCTTTCTTTCTACACTGTGCAATTTCATCGAAAGATAATGGTCGAACATTAAATTTAAACAATGTCTGTCCATTTCTTGTAATATTCAATGGCTGCTGTACTTCTGTTTTATACTCTGCGGCTTTTAAAAGACCAGTGATAAGATCCATTTCATTTTCTTCTGTTACTTCGATTTTTGTTTCTTTCTTCTCTGCCATTTAATTTTTTCCTTTCTTTATGCTGCTAATGATTTAATGCAGTCTGGTACACTATTTACAATAAACTGCATCTGTCTCTTAATAACTTCGCCTGGTTTAACATCAAGGATATTTGTATCTCCATCAAGAATGCATTCATCCAGCAAGAATTTGCTTTCCCCACCTGCCAGTGGTTCTGTTGCACCACCTTGGAGAGAAAAAATAGGGAATTTTCCGCTTTTAATCGCATTCAAAATTGGAACAATTGTAAGATCATCTCTTACCACAGCTTCCGTGAATGATGCTGTAAATTTAACACTATCCGGAACTCCATATGTCTGTACATCTCCAGCCGGATGGAAATCTACATTAGAAACATTCATCCCAATAGAAAACTCTTCTACAGAAGCAAACCAGATAGAAACGCCATCCACTGTGATATAGAGCTTTCCGTCTTTTCCTGTCATCAGTTTTCTAGTATCAAAACCTTTTCCACTCATCTATAACACCTCCTACTGTGAAATATACTGGAACTGATATGTTAAGTAGATCTTTTCCATACTGTCAACGTCATCAATGCGGATAATAAAGTATGCATAATCCGCTGCATGTGGATTTTCTGTATCCTCATAAAATTCGTAGGTATCTAAGATCTTTCCTTCTCTGTTCATCTCAGCCAGTACTTTTTTAGCTTCCTGAATCACGTTATCAACGCCATCTGATGTATTACTGATCTTTCCGATCAGTGGTTCTAACGTGCGGTTAATACGATCAAAGGCTTCATAACGAACCGCTGTACGTTTAATCTTCTTCCAGCCCTCGTCGTCGTCCTCATTTAACACTGTGTATGTATTAACTCCAGAATCAAACCAGACCTGTCCTTCCTGTCCTTCGGATAACAGAAGCAATCCTGATTTAATCGCATTGACATACTGCTCGTTTGTCAGCTGTTCAATGCATGATTCTGCATCAGGAATCTCCACATGCACGATTGACGTACTGGAATCCTTACAACCAATCACACCACCCTGTACTGCCGCCGCAAGATATCCCTCTACTCTGTCTCCGGCGGTATTATAATAACCACTGCCACAGTAAATGAAATATGGTGCATTATAAGACTTAGCATTCGCCATTCTTGTTGCAAGGGATTTTCCAGCTGTTTCTCCAAGTACACAGATACCTAATGCTCCGTTTGAATGAATACGATCCATATACGTTTTCGCCAATGTCTTAACATCTTCTTCGACAGTATCAAGAATCATGACATTCCATGCGTATGCCTCAAAAGCATTAAAAGCATTGCTGTAATCTTCGGTTGTAACGCTTGGGGCTGTTCCATCAATTAACGCCTGCTGTGTAACTGTCTGCATGATTCCAGTTGCTCCGGAAACAAGTTCTGCGGATAAATACTTACTGTCTTTCATTGCTTCCACAAGGTTTGCGGCCTCATTCACACCAGTTCCAGCAACAAAGCTTACTTTCTCAACCAGTGTTGCCCCATTATATACAGAAAGTTCTTTTGTTGTTGCATCTCCTAACTTCTGTTTTAAAGTTACAGAGAACTTTAAGGCTGTAGGATATTTTGTCTTTAATGTGACTGCATTTGTGGAAGTCGTTGTCTGTAAAGATACGCTTCCCTCTTTTCCACCAGTTCCAAGGCGGTATAAATATACAGTGTTTGCTCCAGCACTAAACAAGGCTGCTGCTGCATCAATTGTTCCGCTCTCCATATAAAGAGAAAAAATATCGGTCTTAGAAGTGATCTTCTGAATCTCTCCAACCGGTCCAAAGTCTGCATGAACTGGAATACAGAACACTCCATTCATTGCAGATGCTACACCATTGTTCGTGATCTGCTCATGTCTGCGATAGACACCAGCTCTTTCTTTCTTCTCGCCTTTTAAAAATAACCCAGACAAGTCTCTACACCTCCTTCTTTCTAAATGTATCTACAAGTTTCTTTGCTGTACTCTGTGCTGCTTCTCTAATGCCAGCTTTCGCAAATGCTGTTCGGATAATATCTTCTGATACTCCTAATACCTGTGGATTTTCTGCATACTCGTCCACAGTGTAAGCAACTTCTGGCATTGCTTCTTTCTTTTCTGCCATTGCTACCTCCTAATTTATTGTAATTCCTTTTATTTCTTCTGATTCTTCGTCCATTTCTCTAAGCTTTCCGTACTGACCTCTTACTGTTACCTGTCCATCTCTTAAAGGATCAAGCTTCGTGCTGTACGCTAATTGATTTACAAAGAACGGCGATCCGTCATTCATGGCGAACCTTTCTTTTTCCTGTAAGTTTTGAAGTAAGTTCATAACAAACTGATCTGCGTTCACATCTGATCCAGAGATCACATGAACTTTGATGTTATTTGTAAACCACGTACAAGCATATGTCGATGGGAACGTTCCGGGCTGCATAGAATCCAGCCTCGTATAAACGACAACCTCTTCATCATCCGGCTTCCAGATTTCGTCAAGCTCCGTGTTGTTGATTACTGTCACATTCCAGTTCTCATCAATGTGTTTCGCCAAAGAACTTACAGCATCCAAAGGAAGATACGAATGTTTTGGAAATGCGTATGCATCAAATGTCAGTATTGATCCGCATACCTCTACATCCGTTTGTCCCTCAAGTGCTTCCTGAAAAGATTCAGTTTTTCTCCACACAAGAGAAATGGTTGTATCTGCATCAGTTAAAAAAACGCCCTCAAATGCTTTTTTTAAGATGTTTTTCGCTTCAAGCAAGTTTGAATAACCTTTATTGTCAAACAGATATGCAACTGCGATCTCCATTGTTCCAGAAACCTTACGTTCTGAATCATCTTTCAGATTCAATCCATAAATGATACGTCCATATTGTGAGCCGTTCCACCTTGAATCGGAATCATCGGGTGCCTGATCTAAAAAGATTGCTGGTCCATTTTTGAACGCAGCCAATCCGTTAATATTCAGGCTTTTTAAATACTTGTAAATTATTTCTTTCATAGAGTTACCTCAAAATCTGAGCCGAAGATCTTTACAATCTCCGGCTCTGCTTTCTTCTTAATTGGATCAATAAATGGTCGTTTAGCCATCTTTTTTGTGCCATCCTCCAGCCATCCAGCATATTTAACATTACTTTTCAAGCGACTTGTAACTCTGTTCCCTTCAATCAAGGTTTCATCGTTCCAATCTTGACGTAAATTACCAGACTGTGGTGCTGGTGTTTCTCCCGGTGCGGATGATCTATTCGGAAGCCGTTTGTATTTCTTTCCAGAACCGCCTTTCGACAATACTTCGATCTCAATATTTCTAAGGGTGTTTGTTGCCATTGCACCCTTTCGCATCATCTCTCTTTTGATACTTTCATCAAGATTCTTTGCACATGCTTGAAATTCAGCTTCTACGCCCATCTGTATCACTTCTTTCTAATACATAATAGATGGAAAACTGCCCTGTTCCAGCTGGATCTTTTGTACCCTTCACGATAAACTTACGATCATGACACGGATCATCGCCAAGCAGTAACACATCGTTCTTACTTAGCTTAACCACTGGATGGTAAGACACAATCGTATGACTGATCGGAGTCTGGTTTTGTTTCCAGATTTCCATTGTCTTCATATCTGCTTCGGCTAGTATACCGTCTATGATCGCATCAGGGGCTTCTTTTTCATTACCCTTTACAACCATGCCATCGTCCATGACTTCTGTATCTTGCCAGTAAACACGGAAAGACTGCATATATTGATATGGTCTACCGATTGATGTCATTTTCAAAAGCGTCCACCTCCAGGATGATTCATCATACCAACGTAAAAATACTCTCGTTTTTCATTCTCATACGGCTTGATTCCAACACTGGAAGATGCAATTTCTTTTTTCAGATCATCATAAAGCTGTTTCCAGAAATTCATTCGATTACCAAAATTAAAAGAGACAGGACCAACACTGTTGTCTACGTCCTGTCCGTATTTGAACATCATATGTTCTAGCAATTTCAGTTTTGCCATCTTAAAATTGTCTGGATACTGCTCTAATACAGCTGTGATCTCTTCATCGGAAAGTGCAGCTGACATTTCATCCTTTGATACATCAGTATCCGCCAATTCGAACCGCATCTTCATAACATCATTTGTATTGATCTCATCTGGAAAATAGTTATACGTCATTCTCCTCGCCACCTTCCGGCTGTTCTGCTGGTTCTTCGGTTTCTTCTACTGCTTCTGATTCCTGATTAATATCAGTATCAGTGGAAAGATCAGCAAGTCTTGTTTCAACTGCTGCCTTGATTCCTTTTCTCGAATCAATCTCATGTAACAGCTGTAAAACCGGTGCATCTTCCTCTGTCATGGTCGCAATCTCAATTTTTGCCTCTTCCATTGTTTTCTGAATTGTGGCAAAGAACTGTAATAACTGCTGTGCGTTCACTGCAAGCTCGTGCTTAGATTGTAATAAAGGAATTGATAAAGTGTTAGGGTTAACATTCAAATCCTCTGCATACGCTCCATTTACGCTCGCTACTTCTGCAATGTGTCCAGACTTCTTTAAAAAGAGAGAGCGTCGTTCATCTACGACACCCTCTGGAATATTCTCTCCGGCCTTATACTGCCTGCCGCCAAAATTAACTGGCTTTAATGCAACATAATTCATACTAGGCACCTCCTACTCAGCTACACATCCTGTTAAGAATGTTGCGAGATCATCGGAAGTTTTCTTCATATCAGTTGCCATAAGTCCTTCGATGAACTCTGTATGTGTTCCACCTTCTCCGTCATACTGTGATGTAGCCATCCACTGTCCGTTGCCTAACATATCCCATGTATAGATATAACCGGCAGATGGTTCTTCCAGAGATACCTCTTTTGGTGCATAAGTCATTAATGCACTGCTGTCGTCAAAAACAAACTTCATATCGGCTTTCTGACCGATCTCTGCTGCATTATATGTTGAATATAATACTTTAACCTCTTCAAATCCAAGGATCGCTGCAATTACCTGTTCGTCTACAAGTGCTGGGTTTGGTGTTGATCCTGAACCAACAACTCGATCTAAGAACTGTGGATGATTCTTGATCGCTTTAAATGTCTTATATCCTAAGCATAATTTGTTTGGTAATCTACGTCCGTTTAAAAGCATTTCCTGTTTCATATCGTCAAACGCACCTACGATATCAGCGTTAGCATCATCAAAACGTACGAACTGCTTAGATGTTGAAGCTGTTGTTTCTCCTGTCTTAACATTTCCCCAGGCATCAACATTGAAAAACTTGTTTGCAAAGATCATATCAAGATGCAAATTCATCTGCTCTGAAATCTGTCTTACCTTTGCACGTCTTGGATCAATCGTCGCTGGTGCTCCTGTTCTCTGGTAATCAAGAGATGTGATATTATCTACTCCAACGATAACCTGATCTACCTCGCATTTGTAAGTACCGTCTGAATGAGAGAATACAGCTGGTTCTACTTTGCCGAACTTAGGCTTTCTTCTTACCTGATCTTTTGCAATCTCTTCCTTGTTGAAAATATAGTAATTTCCTGTACTTGCCTGCACTGGAAGAATCGGAAAGATACTTGGTGCAACGTTCATTCCAGGTGCCTGAAAATATGACATTGCCATATTTGTTAAGTAATAGTTAGGTTTCCATCCCTTCGCAATATCAACTGCGATTGCTGCTGCGTTATTATGCCCTGTGCTCATTTATTCTATTCCTCCTTTATTTACGCTTCATATCCAGCATGGATAATCGCAACTCTTACGGTATCTCCTTTTGCTGTTGCCGGTGCAAGTGCCATAGCTAAAATGTACTGCCCTGTGGTTGCCTTCTGACAAAATCCCTCTGCATCTACAGCAAGGAAATCTCCAGAATCAAACGCTGCACCAGCGGTCCACATGCCCTGATTTCTGATCTGAACAGTAATATCATCGCCTTTGGCTACTGTCTCATTTTCAAGGATCACAATTCCTGTTGCTTTCTTTCCAGCTTCAGGAAGTTTTGCTCCATCTTTTGTTAATAAGACTGCTGCAGCTGTTTTAAGATTTTCTCCAGCTGTAGCAACGATCACTGGGCTAGCATTGATCGGATTGTATTCATATGTTCTGTTTGCCATCTTCTCTGTACCTCCTTTCTTATTTGTCGAACATTGCTCTTAATTCAGGATCATTCTGCATGACGATATCCTGTGCCTGTGCATCCGTTAAGTTCGGCATAGATTTCTTGATCTCTGCTACCTTTGCATTCATCTTTGCAGCACCTTCTGTATCGTTGTTTCCTGTGTGTGCTCCACCAGACTTACCGATTTCCTCAAACAGACCTGATTTCTGAATTACTGCAAGATTGTTATCCATTGATGCAATGAAGTTGTTATACGCTTCATCGGATGTTGCTTTCATGGATTTCAGAACTGGCACTAAGTCCTCTGCTTTTGTTCCTAAGAGTTCATACTTCTTAGCAACTTCTTCTAAGGACTTCTGTTCTGCTTCTTCTGCTCTCTTCTGGATTGGTTCCATGATCTTCTTCATCATAGAAGTGAAGTTCTTTGTAACACCTTCCATTGCTTTATTCACTGCTTCCTGAACCTGTCCATCAATATCAGCTCTTTTTGCAGTATCCTCTTTTTTTGCATTTGCATCATCCTGTAATGCTTTTAATGCTTCTTTCTTTTCTTCCTCTGTCATATTTGAAATATCAAATGCCATTTCATTCTCCTTTTCTTTTTTTTCTTTGTTAATAGTTTCAGGATCGCAAGATTTCTCAATTACCTCTTGCATTTTTGCGATCTCAAAATCATCCGCAACAACAGTATCTTCTTTGTCTGTTGCTGCACGTTCTAATTTGATCCAAGACTTGGATGCATCATCCGAAAATGCCTTAAACTGATCAATGCTCTGTGCGATTGCTGCCTGTTTATCCTCACACTCTTTATCGAGTAAGATTGACACGATCGACTGCTCCAGAGAGTTACAAGCATTCCAGATCTGATCCCTTACGTCATAGATCTTTTTTTCGTTCATTACATCATCAAAGGATGTTGCTTCATCTTCCATGGACTTTCTGACATCTTCTGAATTTACTCCTAAGCTGTCACAAAACGCATTAAAGAATCTCTTGAAAAAGTTTCCCTTCGGCTCTTCTGTACCTCCTCTCTTTTTAATCAGGATATTTGCTTTCTGATCTGCTCCGATATCTACTGCATCGATCTTTTTTACTTCCAGATCTTCCAGCTTTGTCTTTCCTTTTGTTTTCATGTTTCCTCCTTTCTAACGACACTTTTTCGAGTTTTGAACACGAAAATTGCATTTTTGATACAAAAAATAGACCAATTTGCATTTTTTTACAAAATGGTCTATTTTCATTTCAAATTTCACTTAATTTTAGAATAAATTTCAGTTTCTCATTTCAGATTTCACTTCCTCAATGATCTTCTGAATCTTTCTTTTATAGTTCTTATTCCCTGTCAGTCTTATGTGACTTTCCAAGGTTCTTAGATTTCTGGATGTTGGAACCCTTCTACGTTCCACATTCTTCTTAATTGTAATCGCAACTCTTTTATTCCTACAGTGCGTATGGTGCAATTCAAAGCAATCAGGGTTGTATACGATCCATTCATCCTGTCGGTGTGATTTCTTAATCTTAAGAATGAGATCATCTCCTAGTTAATTCCTTGCCATGCCTGTTGCAGCAAAAATCCTAACAGTTCCCAGATCTTGTTTTTGATACTTCCCATGCAAATATCTTTGCCGATCTTTTCATCGTAATTCTTTGGATCAACACACGAAGATGATTCAACGATATCAAAACCATTTCGAAGCACACAACGAACAACTGTTGTTGTCTCTCCCATCGTGATTGTCTCCGTAGATGCAATAAAATCATCGACCATTTCTGGTCCGATACTTACTCCAGATGGAAGATTTTTATTATCATTCACTTTCATATATGCTTTCTCAAAAACATCTTTCGGAGACCATGATTCGTACCCATCTGGGTATACAACCTTGTATCCTGTGATTTCCTTTGTGATCGGATTTCTTTCTGGTTCTGCCTGAATCAATTTTGCACCGATATATTTGTCCATCATTCTTCCTCCTCGACTTCAATACGTTTCGCTTTGCCCTCAATACTGAACATCGTATAAGTTCCGTCTTTGATCTTTGCCCATACTTCATCGTCTGTGATATGGAAACCAACCCACCAGCCTTCAGGCAACGTACCTTCCTCTATACCGAGAGTTTTCATCTTTTCCTTAGTGAATATAATACTCTCGATTAAAACGCCTGCACCGCCTCGCTCGTGCATCTCTCCAGCTTCTCGGTAAAACTCAACATAGGTATATGCTGTCTGTTCTAGTTCTTCCGGATCAATTAAATCGTTCTGGCGGTCAACCAGCTGATTTCCATTCTCATCGACTGCAATCTTAGCCCATCCAAAGACGTACTGCTTTTCTTCGTCCTTCTTAGTAATATCTACTCGATTCAAGGACTTTCGTATACTGTCCTGTGTCTGTTCTGGGGATCGTATATAATCGTTAAAATATCTCATGCTTCCTCCTTCTTGTACAGCCGATCAAAGTCATTCTTACGAACTACATTTAATCGACCGACTGAATCTTTTACAACATAGTCTCCTATTCTTGCAACAAGTCTGCTGCCTTTATATTTCCGTGCATTAAAATAGATCGTACATCCAATAACGGAGATTGCTCCGTCACGCTGTGCACGATCTATCATAATTTCTTCGGTATTCATTTTCTTAGCAAGCCAGTCAGGGGCGATCATCTCAATATCGGGTGTGATCTGCACTGCCTGAACTGTCTGCTCTATTGCTTTGTACTTCATCATTCTTCTTTCTTTGCATATCGTCCAGTTCCATTTGCGTAATGGATTCCGTCACAGATTTTCATAGTTACTTCTAACATCCCTAAAGGTTCAAACTGCCTACGAATATTTCTCGGAATTGTCTTATCCTTTAACCATTCATGCATATCGTCCAGTAATTCAAACCATTCTTGTTCGTGTTCTGATACATCCATATCTTGTTTCATTAGCTGATCGAATCTTTCTTTTAATTCAAGATGTTTTTCCATTTTCTAAAGCCTCCATCCAGTGCGATACCTTCTGATAATCTTCAATATTTCCTGATAACATCATTTTATCATAGATCATATTATTCAGCCAGTCATACCTATCTGGTAACGGAACAGAAATAAGCTTCATTGCAAAATCATAATCATTTTTAAATAACCCAGCAACTTTATTTATATTTCTTAAAGCTTCTGTCATATGATCATACTGTGATTCAAGAATTTGTATATTCTCTTTCTTGCTAATCTCCTGTGCTGCAAACTGTACCGAACCCTCTTCCATGTTCTCATACTGTTTATACATTTTACGATCATATTTTGTAACTGATCTAGCGTGTAACTGTTCATGTAACAAAATATGTGGGGCTGTTTCATGTCTGGTTATAATATCCCCATTCCACTGGATTCCATAAATGCCAGAATTATCATCGACTACGACCTTTCCACTCCAGGAGTTTTCAAGATCAAGATGTTTATCTGCGATCTCTGACATTTTACCAGCATAAGTTTCTATTTCTTCTGTAGTGTACTCTCGCAGTTCATCTTCTTCTGTTTCATACGCTGCGGCCATAGATTTTGAATTGACATACATAACACAGCATTTACACCTCGGATGAAGCGGAGGAAGTAGCTTACCTGGAGTGAATTCTTCGTCCATTCCAACAACTTTGCCGTTCAGTTCTCTACATGTGCTGCATGTATTCTCACTGTCCGTTGCAGACCATTTTTTATCCTGTGGTGGCAATATACCTTGATCAACAAGATTCTTTATATGCTGATATCTGCCATACTCATATGCAAACGCTCTTTCGGTCTGTGCGATCGTGACGGCTCTTTCTCTTAGCCTTTTCTCTGCATACTTCATTTGCTTATCTCTCGCCATTTTCTCGATCTTCTCTGGACTTGTCCTAGGATGTTTCTTAGTAAGCTCTTCCTTGATATTCTCATAGTATTTCATAGCCGCTTGTGTCTGTGGCTTCGTTAAACCAATACAAGGACGGATAAACCTTGCAAGTTCATCTGTCCCCATATGCTTTCTTATACCTAGATCGATCATAGACTGAATAGCATCTTTCTGCACTCTAGTACTGTTTGTAACTAGCTCTGCAGTATGATTCTTTAGCCAATCAGATACCGCCCAATGATCTGCATCAAATTTATATCCAATGTCTATTCCTTTGTGCTGGTTTTGATTTTTAGCACCAACTTTCATTGCTTTAACCATCTCTGGTGCAATCTTATCATGAACCAGTTTTGAATAATCCTGTTGCCATTCTTCTACAGATTTCTTGGAGATCACACCAGCCTGAATAGCTTCTCTGATCTCTTTAAATGTAAAAACCGTCTGCTGATCCTTCCAATATCTGACCAGCAAGCGTGTTAATTCTGGACTGCTGCTATTAAGAAACCTCTCTAATGCTTCTTTCACATCATTTGGCTTCATCGATCCACGCTTCTTAACCTTTCGGAATAGGAACATATAATCAGCTCCTTCCTAATCGTTTCTTGGCTTCCTGTACCTTTCCATCATCTTCGGCAACGTCCTGATTGTCCTCTGGGTGTACATTATTTCCCTGTGATCCAAGATCGTTTGTCTGCTGATCTTCTCTGTCAGGATCAATGAATCTTTCATCGTTAGCTACCTTTGGTGGCAAATTACCAGCCTCTCGAACATATGTTTCCAGCTCATCGTCAGGGATCAATACACCAGTGCCAACCATCGTCTGGATGTACTGTGCTAATTTGTTCATGTCGATCTTTTCAATATCTCCGTGAACCATCTTCGGGTAGTCTGTGATCCCATTGAAATGTTCTCCGTTTAGATCAATCAATCTTGGGATCGCTTGGTTATTAAACGCTTCACAAATAATGTCAAGGTATGATCCAATCGCTACAGCAAATAACTCTGTCTTATCATCGGACAATGCAAATGATCCAGTGTGTTCATGCCCCAACAGAATAAAATCCGCAAGCGTTGTCATTGCTATGCGGCTATCATAACGCTTTATGATCTCATTCGTATCAATTTGTCTGCTTCCACCTGTGGAAACAAGCTCAAACTTGAATCCCGGTGGTAACACAATACCAGCACTCTTGTCTTGTCGGATGTTTCTTACCAAACTATTTGCCCATGCCAACATTCTTGATCCTTCCTGATCATCTGGATTGTACAGGTCAACACCTTCCGGCGGTGTAACCATCGGTATACCGGCGAGGTCTCGTTCAATCCCGATTCCTTCAAACTCCTGAATGCCTTTCTTGAAGTACCAAGAACGATAAGCATTTCTAAGAATACTTCGCCCTTCTGGATTTCCTTTTCTGGATCTGGTCCTGAAATGGATTGCCTTTTCCAGTGGGATCGTATAAAGTCCAAAATTTGGCGGTGGCATCTGGGTCATTCCAATAAGGTTATCTTCATCGTCGTACTCCCATTGGTATAGAGAATCCTGTGATCGGATAGGAAGTTTTCTCCACCCGATTAAACCATCATCATATTTACTATTCGTCTTAAGGTTTCCTGTTCGCCCTGATCTCCTCTTATATACGATCTCATGATACGACCAGCCGTATGTAAGGAATGATAGGATTTCAGAGACTGTATCAGTCCATGTGTTCTGCATATCATTCATGCAAGATTCAACAAACTCTGCTGCCTCTATGTCCTTTTGATCGTTTCCCTGTGGCTCTACGGAAAACTGTGCTTGTCTAAGCAATGTATCTAATGCAAATATAATCGCACCGATTACATCATCGTTAGACTCCATTTCCGTATATACTTTTACTCCTCGTTGACCTCTCAACTCTGGAAGAAATTCTTCGTAAAAGCTACCGCCCCACCGATTTTGACCGATGCGACCAATTTCATCATACAATGCTATTTCACCTCCAATAACTATCTTTTGTTCCAATAAGTGACGTTGGAACACTGATTGGTTTAATTTTGTTTCTGTAGCAAGATAAAACAACAGCATCTGCCCGGTCTGGGGATTCTCCAATGCGTTCTTTCATTGCTTTTTTTGATTCTAGTCGTATCTTCCCTGATGAACTAAGATCATATTTTCTCGCACTTAATTGTGCGATAAGCTCTGTATCATTTGGTAATACTGCTTCTTTTTCTTCTAACATATCTCTTAATATGGACCATGCATAAGATGTGATATCATGATATTTTTCTGCTGCTTTCTTGTCTGGAACGGCAGCAGAAAAATTAACCGGAACGATAACTACACCAGATAGCTTTCCTTCCGATTTTAATTCATTCAAACGATCTGTTACTCCTCCACCAAGACCAGTATCATCTATGATCACATATATTGTTTTTTTATATTTAAACTTTTCCTTGATATTCCTACACTCTACAACAACATCTCCTACAGTTTTCATTAGATCTTGACCATGCCTAATCTTTTCTAGTGTGATCTTGTTATTCATATTTCTTGCAATCACTGTGTCATCATCACCAAAACGGGCCACATCGACTCCCAAAGTGCAAATATCAGCTGGTGGTATCTCTTCCAGGATGATCGATGCTTCCAACATTTCCAAAGGCATATAAACATCATCATCCTGTTTAGGAAACAATCCTTTTACTCTGACTCTGACAACATTACTTTCTTCTCCATATTTCCTGATCAGAGAATCAATGTTGTCCTTATTAGTTCTTTTAGACTCTGCGGAGTTTACAGTGATGCAATAATATAATTTACGATCCGATGTATGGCTGTCGTAAAATGTACCGCTTGCTTTTGTCGGGTTTCCACAAAGTAGCAATTTATTATTTGATCCTGTCAGAGTACCTAAGATTGCTTCCATGATCGGATCTGCAACACCAGAAGCTTCATCAACAATGAACAGCATATTATCCTCATGGAATCCTTGCATATTTTCTGGAGTAGTTGCTGTTCTTGCTACTGCATACCAGCGTTCTTTGCTGCCAATCATAGATATTTTTGTTTTGGTCCACTGTAGTATCTCCTTCAATAACGGAGATTTACTTTGCCACTTTGAAACCTCTGCCCAAAGAACATCGTTCAACTGGTGCAGTGTTGGGGCTGTTGCAACAACTCTTGCATTCTCAAAACAGCTTAAAAACCATAACAATGTTGCAGCTTCAAATCCTGTTTTTCCAACACCCTGTCCGGATTTTATCGTTACTTTTGGATTATCTCTTAAAGCAAATGCTGCTTCTTTTTGCCATTCATCTGGATAAAAAGAAAGAACTTCTTCAAAAAATTGAACTGGATTCTGCTGCCATAAAGGAATACTCTCTACAAGGAAATCATGTAATACTCTATCATCCATCTGATTCCCTCGCTTTTTTTACAGCATCCATCCAAGATTGAACTGCATCTTCTCCTGTATCAGTTTCACTGTGTCTGATTTGTTCTGTCTTAGCTCTGATCTGTTCAATCTTAGCTTTCTGTTCAACTGTAGCAATATCCATATGATCTGCAAGCCATTGTAAAGCTTTCATCTTATCAACCAGCTTAATACTCGCTCCGTCTTTTCCTTGCTTCACTTCCGTGATCAACGTTCCATCAACATCTTCAGATTGTTTGAATTTCACAGTATTGACTTCTTTTTCGAGAACTTCTTTTTCTCCAGTTTCTTTGTTTTCTACCATTACTGGACCAAAAGCACCCATAACTTGAATATTTTCTCGCCCAAACGATACATAATCTGTCACATCTGCAAACGCAATATCCATGTACTTTTGAAAGATATCTTCCTGCTTTAACAGTTCCCTGTTCATATGATTCTGCTTTAGCTGTTCAATCTCTTTTCTGATCACTTGATTCTTCATAAGCCTGCTTCCTAATACAGCAGCAGATGCATAAGTACATCCTGGATAAGCTTTCATGTAAGCTTTCGTGTAATTAAACATCCTAGATTGATACAAACAAAAAAGCTGCTGCTGATCGGTAAGTTCATCGTTAATTACAACTTGACTTACATCCTCTGCAACGGCTTCTTTTTTGTGTGCACCCTTTTTATTTTGTGTGCACCTCTTTTGGATGCATTCTGTCTTTTTGTTCCTCGACCATGCGTATCGTTTCTTCCACGATTTCACAGTGTTCATTGAGACCCCATACTTGGTAGCGATGTCTTTGTATTTCATTCCTGATACATAGTCAGCTTCTGCCAGTATGTAGTTTTTTTCTTCACTCAATCGCTACCACCTTCTTTCCTATAATTCGTGAATGGACCACCAGGGACTCGAACCCCGGACCGATCGGTTATGAGCCGATTACTCTGACCTTCTGAGCTAGTGGTCCTTAAATTTACGCACGAAAAAAGCACCCGAAGGTGCTTGATTCTTTATATTATCTAGCTTTTGTTACTCCAAGTACGCTCATCAATGCTTCTCTTAATACTCCAGATACATTGATATGAGCTTCTTCTGCTTCTCGATTTAACCAATTGGGTAATGTCACATTTCTACGAACCATTTTATTATCGATCGCTCTTCTATATTCTGTAAGATCAACATCAACTAAAGATACAATTCCTTTTCCATCTTCTGCAAACGTTCCATTAGTCACGTCAACATCTGCTATTGGTGTAGGTTCTGGTATTGGTTTATTTTCATCCTGTAAATTGATACATGCTAAACCGATTGCATCTCTTGCCATTTCTATCGCATCTGCAATGGTTCCTTTTGCCTTACCCTCTTCATTTGCTTCTGTTAAAATTCCAAGATCCGGAACTTCAACTAAAATATTCGTATCTACATCTGTAAAGATAACTGGGTATGCTCCTTTCATTTCGTTCTCCTCCTATTATAATATATCTATTATGTGTTAAGGACAGGGGATTTTATAATCCCCATTTCCTTAAAATTGCTCTTGCTAACCTTTCATTTATCTCGCGATGTCGTGGAATCTTTTCTTCATCATCCCCTCGCTTATAAATATCATGGTTTCCTCCGTGTCTTGCAAATTCAAAACCCGCTTTTTCAAGTTTCTTCACTAGGTCTCTTTGCTTCATAAGTTACCCCCTTATGATTATATTATACACATTTAGTGTGTATAAGTCAACGCCTAGTGTGTATTTTATGTGTATTTTGCATAAGAAAAACCCGAGATGATTTAAAAAAATCTCTCGAGCTTTCTTACTTCGAAATACATACCATTAAAGAAGAACTTTTCGTATAGTATCAATACACAAAATGTTTAGTCTATATATTAAACTATTTTCGTACGACATGGAGCGACATTTATTCATTTTCTGCAAAAAATCTTTCATTTCTCTTCTGCAGGTTCTTTTCATTGTACGCAATCTTTCTTTTAGGATGCATGGCATTCATCCTGTGCGCTACCTGTGTCCATGTCATTCCATCAATATAATACAGTCGAAAAATAGTTCTCAATTCACTTTTTTCGATGCTACTTATATACTGTTCTACTTGATTTGTTAATTCTAAAAGTTCATTTTCCTTTTTGATCAACATAGCTTTTCGTTTATTAAGCAGCAGCCTCTTTCGTCTTAACTCTGGTACTGGCATACCCTCAACAACAAAGTGCTGTATTCCACCCATGCCACCGCTTACTGTGTCTTTTACAGTTCCTTCTTCTGCAATCTTCCAGATCTGCTTTTCAGTCTCTGTGATTCTTCTCCTTAAATCTTTAATTTCTTCTTTCATGTCACAATATTGGATCAGTACGTTCTTGTCCACGTTCTCCCCTCCTGTTACGATTTATTATCTGCTGCCTTATCCGATCTGTCATCTCCTGGTACTCCTGTTTGTATTGCACCCGATCGGCACAAATGCCCATGCAGTTTAGTTCTGCACAGGCTTTGCATGGATTCCTCATACCTTTCTTCCTGATTTCTGATTCATTGTCTTTCTTTTTGCAAACTTCTTTCTTGTTTCTGAGTGAAATTTCTTGTTTTCTTCATCTCTTTTATTCCTTGCTGCTTGCGTGGCTAATTTCCATGCTGTAAACTCTGTACACTTCTTTCTACACGCAACTCTTTCTTCTCTTTGCTTTTCTCCACATTTGAAACATGGACAGTCTCTGTATGCCATTTATGTATCAATCCCTTCTTATTTCTGCATATTTTGCTTCTTCTGCTGATTTGTAAATATCTTTTACCATCTTCTCGATCGTTCTTAAATTCAATCCATAGGACTGTAGATCAATAATTGCTTTTGTTAATTCTTCCATGGTTTTTATTCCTTTCTTCGACTTATTCTTCAACTAATATTTCCACTAACTCAATCTATTCAATAGGCATTCACTACATTTTGTTTCTAGCATCTCGTCAGAATACATCATCTCATTTTGGTACTTGCAATAGTTATTGCAAATTTCGCTCGAAACTTCTTCCAGAATGTCCGTTACTGTCTTCACTCTCTCATGATTCTCTTTCACGACACCTGTAAGATTCTCTGTTATTGTCATAACTCATCCCTCTCTTTCGCTGCAGCACAGAGTGACATTACTGCCACTCCTGCTACTGCTCCGATAACTAATCCGCTTAAAAATCCAACGATCATAAATTAACCCTCCATCATATTTTCAAATCTGTATTTTTGTTTTGCATCTGGATATTTTTCATGATCCACTTCGCTCATGAACATCTCTAATGGCCTAGCATACATTCTCTGCATCTCTCTTATATCTGAATATATTACAAATAATTCATTTGTTTCTGTATGACGAGCCACTGTAATAACAACGTACAAACTTCCTTTAAAGTGTTTGTATACTTCATATGCTTTCGGCATGTGTCGTCCATTTAGCATTTTCGCCACTCTTTCTATTTTCTCTATTGTCT
>ERZ836829.365-NODE-365-length-59509-cov-6.556817_pt1 | contig 59509 bp, 45 predicted proteins | sample MGYA00519574_ERZ836829 | MGnify/ENA primary metagenome ERZ836829 (study PRJEB31850, sample SAMEA3708808) | human gut metagenome | biome: human gut; feature: human-associated habitat; material: faeces | place: China | collected 2014 ...
CATCAAATGTCTTCGGCACAGCCATGCCATTGGTATTTTCCAGTGTCAGATAGTCCAATGCCTCCGGCTTGAATTTTGGCTGATTATTCCATGTTAGAGTACGCTGCTCCCATGAACCTGTCACCTCATGAGCACTGACACGAAAGCCCTGTCCATTGTCTGCTGAAAATCGATACTGATACAGATTTAATCTTGCATCTGTAATAACAGCTCCCTTTTCAAGTGGCGGAAGTGTATTAAACTTTAAGAAAGTACGGCATATCTCATACGGTCGGTTCTTTCCAACCTCCAGCTCACTGAAGTTATAGCCATAGCTACTGCTTGGATCTTTCGAACGCACAAAAGCATCGTCAATGGTTGTCTGTTTCTTCTCAATGCGAACTGTCGGATCAACCGTAACAGGATAAGCTCTGCCTTCATCCATGAGCCATGACGCATCCATTTTAATTGTAATTTCAGAAATTCCCTGTCCTTTTTCAATCTGATAAGCAGCTTTTAAGATTTCTCCATTTTTATCGAATAAAATTGGTGCATCCAAAAAGAATACAGCATTTTCATCTGAAATTTCAGCGGTGTCTTTTGCTTCCTGTGCGAACATCCTGCATAAAGCCACACTGCCATCTGCAAGCACATGCATTGAAAGTCCCGGATGTTTCATCACAAATGTGATTGTTTCTGTTGCAGCCTCTTTCTTTTTCAGAATAATCTCTTCCTTTACCACCTCAGATTCCAGGCGGTAACGAATATCCATCCCCGGAAGAATCTCTCTAAAATATCCTGCGGATGACAGCTTGGAAAGCTTCAGAAGTTTTTCTTCTGCTGTCTGTGGGTGAATCGAATTTAGTTTAAATTCGACTGGAACTGCTGCCACTTCTGGCTCATTCATCTGTGAAAGCATAGCAGGCTTTTCTTCCTGCATTTTTTCTTTCTGTGTTTTCAGTCCCCAGGAAATCGTAAATCCATCTTTCTCAACACTGGCAAGCTCGATGATTCCAGACTTCTCTTCTGTCTGATCCTGCAGAGCACTGTTCGCATTCTGATGCTCTTCCAGATTAAACAGCATCATTTTTTTCTTATGATCAGTTTGCTTCGGCATTCTCGCAATTCTTACCTTCATTCTGCCCTGTGCATTCTCATATGCCAGCTGATCTTTAGAAAGTACAAGTGTATTGTCGATTGCTTCCCATGCATCATCCTTTTTGAAATGTACTGCCTTCGGATATATAACTGCTGCTTTTTCTCCATTCTTTGTCTCAAATACACGAGAAAAACGGCTTCTTTCCTTGATGCATTCACGCACCAGACTTCGTCCTTCCTGCTTTACAGCTTCGATTTTATCAGCTGTAAACAGCTCATTAGACGTATTTGTTTTGTTTGTTTCATTTACTCCATTCATAATTCTTTTTCCTCTCTTTTTTGATATTCTCTTTCTTGATGTTTCTGTTCTTTTTCCCCTGCTTCGACCAATTCCCCTTTGGCTCTCTGCATCTTGTTTGTTTCCTGTGCTTCACTCTTCTGTCTGAGAAGATCAATCGCACTAGTTAAAACCTTTGGCACCGGCACTCCCATTAAACCGAGATTTTCTGTAATGGATAACAGCTCATTCACCAGATACGCTGCCATCACTGCATTACAGATAAAATCAGTTCCAGCAATCAAATCAAGACGGTAGGCCACCAGCACAATCAGTAATGAGATTCCTTTTCTGCAAAGTCCCTTCCAACCGCTCCTGCTTTCCAGACCTTCATGTGCAGATTTTTTGCTCTTGTGAAAGATGCCTGCCGCCATCATCCCCGTCAGATAATCCAGTGCCATGCATAAAATCAATGTCTCAAGCATGACGCACCTACTTTCTCCTTAGGTGATCCGCTCTGACATATCCGGCATATGCTCCTGCAATGGAAATCATGTTCCAGACTGCTCCATCACTTCCCTTTTGTGTGCCAAGCACTTCCACAAGATTTCCATTATTCAGACGAGGATAGCTTTCTAAAAGTTCCTTGTCACTTCCGGCTTCTTCATACACAAATGTCCATCCGTCTGGATCATCCACTGATGCCACATAGCGGGCAAACGGCTGTGTTTTCTCATCATCTGGAATTGCCACTCCCCAAAAGGTATGATTTTTGAGCTTTCCCATGTTTACGTAGTGGGTATCCCAGTAATTTCTCCAGTAGCTGCTTCCTCTGTCAGACATAAAGAAATACACGTAATGATCTGTAAAAATCCTCTGTCCTTCAAGAAATACACGAATCACCGCCTCTAAACAGCTGCTTCCCCGGATATCCTGATCGGTTGGTGTGGTGTAGGCATTTTTAATAACCTCTTCGAGTGTTTTTCCAAAGCCTGAACCATCTGCTCCGATAATGTTGTGGTGCAGCTGATCGTACATCGTCTGCGCCACTACCATCTGGCCGTTCAATCCTTCTGTAGCTGCTTCCGCAAACACAGTTCTCGCTGCCAGATTTAATTCTTTTGCTGTAAGTCTACTTACCGCATTCATAGGTTTGTACCTCCTTCATTTATTTGAGAAATTTGTTCTCTCATAAAGCACACCGTCTTAAGCAGCTTGGGAGGTACTTTTTTGAAAAATTTTTTTAATTTTTTTCAAAGCTCCTTCAATACAGTTTCCAACTGATCTCCGACCAATCCCCAATTTTTGTGCAATTGCCTGTTGGCTCATTCCCTTATAAAAATAAAGTCGGATGGCTTCCATTTGACGTTTTGTCAGCTTGTCCATAGCCTCATACAACATGCAAAGTTCTATTTCTGCTAATACCATCTCATTATCCTCCTGCAAAAAATCCACACTTGCTGCCGCAGACCAATCTGAACCGTCACACTCCAACGATACGCATTCGAATTTATCAAAAGTTTTATTGTGATTATGTTCAAGTCGCATTTCGCCTTCCATTAAAAGTCTAATACTCCACTCTTCGTTCTCCAGTAGTTCCTGTTGAATAGTAATTCGAGTCCCATTGTCAAAGTCATATGTATATTCTTTGCAGCGATCCACTGCCATAACGGTTCGCGCACCATCTGCTTCATAGACTGCATATCCATTCTGATAGACTGTCAACAATGCTGTATTCACAACCTTTTGAGCCACTACAGCAGATTTCATTTCCATAAGCTGCTTAAATGTAGGCAGTTTTCCTTCTGATGTGGCACTTATCTGCGTTCTTAACTCCCTCAGCGTAACATGTTCATTTTGTGCAATGATATTCTCCATTTTTTCCTTTCCCCTTAATTCAGAAAGAGAAGAATACCAACAGCGCATTAAAATAAACTATGTACATAAGAGACATGGTATCTGCCCAATTTTAGCGAATGGCAAAAAAATTCCAGAGGCAGACTCAGTAATCCCATACACATTCCTACAGAATCAATTGATCAATCATTATTCTGTAGGCTTTGCTATGGTATCCTTCGCCTTCTCTAGAATCAGGCTAAAAAATAATTTTGTTTTTTGAACTGATCTTATCATAACAAAATATACGCGTTCTTTTGGCGGCATATATGCCACATCTATGTGGCGAATTTACCACACTTTTTTGTCAAATAAAAAATGCCATTCAGCTTTAAGGGCTAAATGGCATTTCAACTTATTATCGTACCTTTATTTTCTTTACACAAATATGCATCGATTGTTTCGTTTATTATATTTTGATGTACAGGATTTAATTGATCATATTTCTTTTGTATTGAAGCTCCTCTTTTTAAATTTTCCTTATCAAGCAAATCATCTATTGTTACATCAAGTGCTTCTGCAAAATTTTTTAACTTTTTAAAGTTCATTGCACCTTTTGTTCCATTTTCATACCTTGAGATGTCAGCACGATCAACATCCACGGCAATCGCTAACTGCTTTTGTGTCCATTTCTTTTTCATTCTACAATTTCTTATATTTTGCCCCAATATGTACTCTTCGCTGTGTACATTAATCATGCTCTACACCTCCTTTCTCATTTGTACGCTTGTCCCATAATAACATTTTTTGTCTTTTTTGACATAACTTCTTTTCGCATTAATCGTTCTGAACATTTGTTCTTTATCTGTTATACCGCATTTTCATCAATATGTCAATATTTATTCGAACTCTTGTTCCCAACAACTTGACTGCATTCTAGTAAAAACACAAAAAAAGCCTGAAAGCTCTTTTCTTGAACTTTCAGACTTTTTAATATCATGATGTTTTTAGGGACACATATCGAACCAGTAGTGACACATTTTGAGCCACCGTCCCTGTCACCGTGGTCCGAAAGCGGCAGCGTTTCAAAGGATGTTTCCCAGCCACGCTGACGCTTCCTTTCCCGGAAGTAGTCAACGGCTTCATGGTACAGTACCAGCTTGCAAAAATGGTCAAACTGGCAGCGCCTCCCGTAATCATCAGGGGTAACTTTCATCTTCTCACCCCCTTTCCGTGGGGAGTGAGCAGGATGATCCTGTCCGTTGTCAGGGACCTATGCTGGCCCTGGTCTGCTGACCGCCTCCTTTTCCATCTAAATTAAGCGTGAAAATGGGTCTGCCCAGCAGCGGTTTTTTTCTTTTCTGCCGCTGGGCAGATGTTTTTTCTTTAGATACATGATAAGAGGAATTTTTGAAGATTCCATAAAGATTTGAAAAATGGACGGACATAAAAGACGTCCATTACATTATCAGGAAATCAGCAGGGAAGTTTCATAGTAACCTTTGCACCGCCGGTTTCTTTTGAATTTTCTAAAACAAGCTGACCATTATGTTGTTCCATAATCGAATTTGTAATATATAGACCCATACCAAAGTGTAACTTTGAATTGCGGCTTTGATCGCCCATATAGAACCGTTCCTGTGCGTGGCATAATGCCTCTTTAGAAAACCCCGTTCCCTCGTCTGTGACTGAAATTTCCACGAAACCGTTGTTACTCTGAACATCCACATAAAGCGTTCCGCCTTGCGGGGAGTAGTCCAGCCCATTACTGATAACATTCATAATAGCACGTTCTATCAGCACCCTATCAAATTTCAGCATTTGAGGGAGTGAAACAGTATTCATTTGCAGCCTGATTTCTTTTGTCCGGCATAGTGATTCCATATAACCGAACAAGTGCTGCATGAACGCTGGCAAGTCTATACTTTCAATATGGAGCTGATAACCAACCGCCGCCCGTGATATATCAATCAGGGTTTGAATATATGACTGCATCTGGCCGGAGCTTTCCACGACGTAACCAGCGTATAATCGTTGCTCATCATCAAGATTTGTTTCTGTGAGTAAATCAGCATTTCCTTGAATAACCGTCAGAGGCGTTTTCAAATCATGGGCAAGCGCGGCGATTTGCTCTTTCTGTGTCTGTTCGGTTTTCCATTGCCGTTCTAACGAAATTTTCAGATTATCTTTCATATCTGAAAAAGATGCAAGGACATCTTCAAACTCTTTGATGTTGGCGTGTCCTACTTCAAAATCAAGGTTTTGCTTTGAAACCTCCGCAGTTGCTTCAAAAAGCGGGGTCAGTTGTGTACGCAGGTTCTTAGCGAATCTGGCGGTCAGTATGATAATGACCAGCAGCGAATTTACAGCCATCAGGATAAACGCAAGCGTGTCAGGAGATGGAAAATATTCCGGTAGCCATGACACTGTAAATTGAGAACCAATATAATATCTTAAAACGCAAAATTCGTTTTCCCGGACAACAAGTGCAAACTGCTTCCCCGTAGCATATTCAATATATTCTCCCTTTGCGTACAGCAGGGCAATTTCTTTTTCATCATCGTCCATATTGCTGTAAAGCTCATTAAAGTTCTTGTCCAGAATTAAGTAGCCGCATCCCTGTGGAATCACAACCTTTGTAATATCCGGGGCAATCGTCAGCGTTGGAATGATCTCTTTTACCTGCAATTCACTTAGATTTGCTCTTGTAGCTAATCCAGCATTTACAGCAAGTCCCTCCAAACCAGAAGGGACAATAATTGCCGCTACCAGCATGACAATGAGGGAGATAGCAAACTGGCAAAACAATATTTTCAATGTAGGTTTCTTTTTCACTCCCATTTATATCCTATCCCCCATACGGTGCTGATCGGACTTATTTTGAAATGCTCCAATTTCGCACGAATATTTTTTATATGCGTTGAGATCGTAGAGTTATCGCCTATCCCATCAAACCCGAAAACGGCTTCATAGATTTGTTCTTTTGTAAAAACCTGTCCCCGGTTTTTCGCAAGGTATTCACAGATTGAATACTCGCTTTTGGTAAGGGGAACCGGCTGTTCTGAAACATACAGTACCTTTGCGGAAAGGTCAAATCTTATATCAGGCTCAAATGAAAGTGTGCTGTGATGCTCCCTTTTTTCTCTGCGTAAATGTGCCGCGACACGGGCGCGAAGCTCCTGAATACGAAAAGGTTTCGTAATATAATCATCCGCACCGATGCCCAATCCAAACAATATATCTTCCTCTAATGTCTTTGCGGTCAGAAAGAGAATCGGGCAGTCTACCATATTCCTGATCTGTTTGCAAAACTCAAACCCGTCTGTGCCAGGCATCATCACATCCAAAAGAATGAGGTCATAGAAATGCAGCTTTTTGATGTCTACATCATCCGCATTTTGACAGACTGTTATCAAATATCCATCTTTCCCCAAACTGTTCTTAATCAATTCCAAGATAGAAACTTCATCGTCAACTACAAGTAAGTGGGTCAAAAAATCACCTCCCGCCCCATTATACCACATTGTCGAGGTTACTCATCATTATTTTTAATGTCAGCTTTCCGATATTCATTGTTGATATTTACAGCTACGGCATTGCTTATATCCACATCCACAATACTGTAAACGTAGCCGAAACTGAAATCTTCCCCCGCCACATTTTTGAAGCGTTTCGATACCTGTCCGATTTCTTCTTGCAGTTCTGACATTTCAAGACATTCATCCGTTATGGTATATGTCAGGCCGTTATATGAAATTTCATCATAGTTTGCGGCGTTCAGCTCATAATACGGCAGAGATTCATTTAACGCCTTATTTTTATCGGCGGTATCGCGGAGCGCACCGCAGGCCGATAAGCATATAAGACTTACAAGCACAATTACCACGGCAAACAGGCACTTTTTATTCACTGTTTTTACCTCCCTCCCAACCATGAAACCAAACCAAACTGGCAATCAGCAGACAAACAGTGCAGCATACAGAAATAATCATACCGCTGAAAAAATCGGTTTTTACCTGTGCATACAGTTGGGGGTTATCCCATGCAAGCACAGTGTAATCCATAGCACGAACGCCCCAGGCCCAGGGAATATATTTCCATGTAGCGTCACCAAGCCCTGTTATCATAAGGGCAGCTATTAAACTCCCTGCAATTCCCAATCCCATAGATGCACCTTTTCCGAAGCTCATTCCCACAAACAAATGAATCAGGTAAATGGGAAGCATGGTAATCAACAATAGAATCCCTGCTTTCAGGTAAAGGCTTGCCGGAGCATCCCTATATAGTGCAGCGAATGTTCCTAACGCTAAAAATGTTGCGCCAAAAGCACAGATCATCAGAAAACCAAGTTTACCAATATACGTTGCCATGCGAGATGGGATTGTTCCCAACAAAAGCTGATAATGCCCGGCCTGATTTTCGATCTGAACAACCAGGCCCACAATAATGCCGATCAGAAACGGGAACGCAACGGCCAGCACTTCCAGATAGGCACTGATTTTGGTTGCCAGTTCCCATCTGGATATATGATAGTAACCCGCAAAAATCGCCGCACATATAATCGGAATCATGCTGTGCATATAGAGCAAAATGCTATGTTTACACTTCTGATATTCCGCTTTCCAGCAGCGAACCACAGATACCATAGTTACCCCACCTCCTTTTTCTCAAACCATCTTGCAGTTAAAAATGACAGCGCCGCAAACCAGGCCAGCGAAATGACCAATACAAGTATAATCATCCAAAATGCCATTGCCGTACTCTGATCTGCAACCGGCTCACCATTAGGCAAAATACCTAACACGGAAATCATAAGATGCGGCACCCAGCTATACGGGCAGATCATCCACAAAGAGGTTGTAGCCGTGAAAATCCCTAAAACGCTTCCAAGTCCGGTATTAAGAATAACCGTGACAAAGATACCAACTTTTTTTGATAACCATAAGCACAGCGGAACTTCCCATAGGCTTGCAATGACAATACAAGCTGTTCCGGCCGCAGCCTGCCAAATTCCGATTGTCAGGGGAATTTCGTTGATAACTAATATTGCAAAACCACCCAACAGATTTAGCGCCAGGAAAATGAAATTCCCCACACAGGAGTAAATACCGGCCACTCCAATTTTTGCTTTCCAGACTTTGTTCTGCGAAACAGGCAATGAAGCAACGGCACGATATTTTAGTTTGCCATTATCCCGCTGTTCAATCAAGGCACAGGTGAGCGTAAGGAATCCAGGATAAAGCAGGATATACCACCAATTATAAGAATTGAGCTGGAACCAAAGAGGGGCAAAAAAGTTCATAAGCGCAGTTACAAACGGGGCCAGAACGATCAGCGTTTTTGTGAAAGTTCTCTTATGCTTTAGGTTCTCTGCCTGAATATATGCCATCTCCATTTAATATCCCTCCTTACCATTTCTGCGAATAACATCCATAAAGAGTTGTTCCAAATCTTCACCGGCGCGAAGCTCTCCCTCATATCCAAGGACGCCGCCAGCAATGATACCCACATGATCTGCAATCTGCTGGACTTCTGACAGAATATGGCTGGACAAAATAACTGTAATCCCTTTGCAGGGAAAAGAGCGAATTAACTCTCGAAGTTCCTCAATCCCTAAAGGGTCAAGGCCGTTAGTCGGTTCATCCAGAATCAAAAGCTGGGGACTGTTCAGCAATGCAATAGCAATACCAAGCCGCTGCTTCATACCAAGAGAAAACTGCCCGGCCCGTTTCTTGCCGGTATTCGTGAGCTGGACAATTTGCAATACCTCGTTAATTCGTGCATCGTCCAGGCCGAGCAATGTAGTTCTGACTTTGAGATTTTCGTATGCAGTCAGATTTTCGTAAAGCGGGGGCATCTCAATCAAAGCACCGATATGCTCCAGATCATTCCGCTTCCACGGGTGGCCGTCAAACTCGATGCTTCCCGATGTGGGGTGCAAAATGCCGGTGAGCATTTTTAAGATCGTGGATTTGCCAGCCCCATTCGGCCCCAGCAGACCATAAACCGAGTTGCGCCGGATGTTCAGTGACACATTGTTTACCGCCATTTGCCCCTTGAAATTTTTGCAGAGGTCAGTCGTTTTCAAAATCATATCCATATAATCAAGTCCTTTCTTTGATTTTACGGATAGCATACCGGGCAATTTTGAAGATTTCATAAAGATTCCCGAAAACAGAATATGAACAATACACCGTAACCGTGGAGCATATCGCAACAAAGCACCAACCTACGCATTTAGGGCCTTAAAAAGCCCTATATTTCAAGGTTTTTCCCGTATAGTCGGCGGGGTATGTGAGTGTTTTATCCTATCCCCGCCATAGTGCCGCTCTAAATGCGTAGAATTTACCAGCAGAAAATCGCCGGTTTCTCTGGCTCCATACTCCCAGATATGGTATCATGGAAAAAATCAATCTGACGGGGGTATCAGGATGGACGGACAAGAAAAGCTGCTGGAAGCGTTGCCGAGCTTCCCGCTGGAACAAGAATAACGATCAAGAGGGCTGCACCCTCTGGGAACCATTGGGGACAGGTACGCTGACTTGATTAGTGTCCCTGGTGGCTCAAGTTTGCAAACTTTTGTTCTTTTCCCTACTCGACTACATTCTAGTAAACACAAAAAAGCCTGAAAGCTCTTTTCTTGAACTTTCAGACTTTTTAATATCATGATGTTTTTATGAACACATACCGAGCCAGTAGTGACACATTTTTAGCCACCGTCCCTGTCCCCGTGGTCACCCCCATGGTCACCGTGCGTACACAACAGCCTCATATGGTCTGAGTGTGGACTCGTCTGTATCCTTGTAATTCTGGATAAGGATGTTCTTTGCTGCATGAATCTTTTCCTGAAGCTCTGCCGGGATGGCAGCATTTGTGTCGGAATCGTTGCAAAGTACAAGCAGCTGTTTATCACCGAGTGTTCTGGTATATGCGTAAATCTGCGGATGATCTGGAATCAATACGTCATACACACCGTTCACCATAACTTCGTTTGTATGGCGAAGTGCAATCAGCTTTTTATAATAAGCAAAAACAGAATCTGGATCGTTTACCTGTGCGGCTGCGTTGATTGTTTTGTAGTTTTTATTTACCTGCAGCCATGGTGTGCCTGATGTAAAGCCGCCATTGTCAGATGCGTCCCACTGCATTGGTGTACGTGCATTGTCACGTCCAACTGCCTTGATATAGCCCATAACTGTTTTGGCCGGGATATTTTCTTTTGTTGTCAGCTCTTTGTAAGCATTGAGACTTTCAATATCACGATAATCTGCGATATTTTCCATGTAGGCATTTGTCATGCCAAGCTCCTCACCCTGATATACATATGGCGTACCCTTCTGGAAATGGGTCATAGTTGCAAGCATCTTGGCTGACAGCTCACGGTACTGCTCACTATCATTTCCAAAGCGTGAAACACATCTTGGCTGATCGTGATTAGATAAAAACAAACTGTTCCATGCGCATCCCTCTAAGTCCTTCTGCCACTTTGTAAAGTTTGCACGCAGCTCTGGCATAGTCATTGCCTCACCGTCCCACTTTCCATGATGGCACGGTTTCAGCGCACTTCCTGAAACATGCTCAAACTGGAAAATCATATCAAGCTCGCTGCCATCAATGTTTGCATATTTCTTTGCCTGCTCAGCATTTACGCCAGGACACTCACCTACAGTAATCAGACGATACTTAGACAGCACCTTTTCGTTCATCTCACGCAGATATTTGTGGATGTTTGGGCCGTCACAGCTTGTGTTTCCAGTGTAGCCATTTCCATTCTCTGGTCCATCCGGCAGACCAGGATACTTAGAAATCATACTGATTACATCCATACGGAAGCCATCGATTCCCTTGTCGCACCACCAGGTCATCATCTTAAAGACTTCCTCGCGAACCTTCGGATTATCCCAGTTTAAATCTGGCTGCTTACGGGAGAAGGAGTGAAGATAAAACTGACCTACACTCTCTACATACTCCCATGCTGAACCGCTAAAGCATGACTCCCATCGGTTAGGCGGATTGCCGTTCTTGTCAGGATCTGCCCACATATAATAATCGTGATACGGATTATCCTTGCTCTTCTTACTCTCAATAAACCACTTATGCTCATCGGAAGTATGGTTAACAACCAAATCCATCATAATCTTGATATTTAAGCTGTGAGCCTTCGCAAGCACACGGTCGAAATCAGCCATGGTTCCAAAGTCGTCCATGATATCCTGATAATCACTGATGTCATATCCATTATCATCATTAGGAGATTTATAAACCGGAGACATCCAGATCACATCAATGCCAAGCTCTGCCAGATAGTCAAGTTTCTCATAGATACCCTCTAAATCACCGATTCCATCTCCATTTGAATCCTTAAAGCTTCTCGGATAAATCTGATAAACTACTGCATTTTTCCACCATTTTTCGTTCATATGCTCCATAACCTCTTTCTACTAAATACTGTCTTTTATTTTAACATGATACTTATTCTTAATCTAATGCTGTCAAAATCTCCTTCACTGCTCCAAATACATCCTCTGGTGCATTAAGAAGTGTGAGCTGATCAAGCAAATATGCATCATTTCTTGATCCCTTCTTCTGGGCGATTGCATAGATCTGTTCCTTTAAGCTAAACTCAATCTCTGCGCGATTTAACAGTTCGAAAATACGCTCAACCTGATGATTATCAGCAAGTGCAGTATTATATGTAACGACTGTAATCTCACTTTCAATATCCTGCATAGGAAGAATTACTGTTGTGCACTGCTTGTCGCTGTCATAAGAAGTCTCAAGCGTCTCATATGTGCCGTCTGCTTTCTTTTTCTGTGCCGTCATGCCTTGTGCTGTACCTGCAAATATAAGTTCATATGCACGTTCTGCCGGCATTCCTTCCAGCTTTGTCTTTTCTGGTGTGATCGTAAGAACAGCCTCATCGCCCCACTGATATGTAAATGTGGTTGAGCACCAAACATTATCGGTTGCTTCTTCGTCAAGTCTAAAGCTTCCGTCTGCGCCTGCTGCCACGATAACCTTAAGAATATCTGGATTATCAATCTTATTGCCTGTTGTACGTGCATCAAGTGTGACAATGGCACCTGCCTTTGCCAGTACTGGAATGCTGTCAAGGCTGCGGTACAGCTCGATCTTACGATCTCCGTTGTAAACTGTTCCTGTAAACAAATCAATCCAGGTTCCCTCTGGAAGAAGTGTCATAACTTTACCCATTCTGGTAGCTGTGCTTACTGGCTGTGTGATTGGATTTACAAGAATGTCTGAGCCAAAATAGTACTCGTTCTTCATTCTAAATGCATCCCACTTGCCAGGATTCTGATAATAAAGCGGCTGAATAAGCGGAATACCTTCCTCGCTTGCTCTGCGGTTCATCGTATGAAGATATGGGATCATCTGATGACGCAGACGAAGGAACTTGTCCATGATCAATTCCACTTCCTTGCGATAGCGCCATGGCTCTTTGCCGTTAAACTCGCAGCAAGTGCTGTGAAGACGCATAATCGGGGAGAATACACCAAGCTGCAGCCATCTAAGTGCAAGCTCATCGTTCTTATAGCCCATCATGTGACCACCAATGTCGTGGCTCCACCAGCCATAGCCGATATTGGAGGCTGTTGCGGTAAAGTACGGCTGGAAATCTAATGATTCCCATGTAATCACGGTGTCACCTGAAAATCCGACTGGATAACGATGGCTTCCAGGACCGGCATAGCGGGAGAAGATAAGTCCCTTGCCGTCCTTTTTCTGGCTGTGTATGGTATGATAGTGATTGAGCATCCACAGCGGGTCTAGGCCCGGGATCGCGGTGTTAGTACCCTGCTGCCAGTCGATCCACCAGAAGTCAACACCGTCCTTTTTCTCGATCTTCTCATAGACATATTTAAAATAGCCTTCAAGCAGCTTTCTGTTCGTAAAATCCATCAAAACAGGCTCGCCCTTTTCCTGATCCACGCCCATGTAGGCGGCAAATTCTGGATACACATCCTCAAATGCCCTGACACCGTCTGCCGGATGATCATTTAACGTTACCTTCATGCCTCTTCTATGCAGGTTGTCGGTAAAACGCTTTGGATCTGGGAAGAAGTCCTTGTTCCATGTGTAACCTGTCCAGCCTGCTCCATATTTCTGGTCGATCTCAGTCAAATGCCAGTCCATGTCAATTACACCAACAGTAAATGGAATATTCTCTTTCTCGAAGCGGTCCATCAGCTCGAGATACGATTTCTCCGTATATTTATAGTAGCGGCTCCACCAGTTGCCGAGTGCATACTTTGGAAGGATCGGGGTTGCACCAGTCAGCTTATAATAATCTTTCAGGCAGCCCAAATAGTCAGTACCGTATCCAAAGTAATACAAATCCTCTGCGTCAATGTCTTCTCTTCTTTCAATCCAACCGTCTTCTGTCAGCAGCATGGAGCCCTTATCAGAGATAACAGCCCAACCTTCCATGGAAAACAGACCGTCCTGCAGTGGAATCTCGCCATTTGCCTGATCAAGTGTACGAGTGGTTCCCTTCAGGTTATGTCCGGTATCGCCGTAATGCCATGTGGACTCATAGATGACTTTTTGATTTCTCTGCTCGATACGCAGGTTGTTTCCAGCAAATCTGCCTCCAGTGTAGACAAGTCTTGCCTTGTCAGTCTCAATGATCAGCTCACCGTTTTTCTCATTTACAGTGTATTCCGGCACATCAAAGGTTCTATTTACAACCATCTGAGTCTTCTTGTCTACAAACACACCTTTTTCGCTGTATTCCATACGAATCATGCTCGGTGTTAGTACGGTAAAACGATAATTCTTGCCCTGTACAATTGCATTTTTTACGTTCATTTTTCATATCCTCCTTATATTCTGATTTATTTCATTTGCTGTAACTATTCAGAATCCCATTCGCAAAATCGCATCTTCGATGCTTCTATTTTGCTCATGTGGTTATCTCGCCATATAAAATTGCTATTCTGTCTGAATGCAAGCATTCACAGAAAGCAATTTTGCATGGCTCTGAATAGTTACCATTTGCTTTAGTATAAAGCATAATTCTACATATTTCTTGCAATATTGTTCCTATTTATAACACAATCCTGCTGTGTTCTATTTTTTATCCTGCTGCGTAATCCACACCTCTGATATTGCGCCAAAGTTCTCATCCATATTAGATAAGTGAAATTCTGCCTGCTCGCCGTATATCAAATTTAAACGTTTTTTGATGTTTTGAAGGCCAACATGGCGACGGTCATTGTAATAGATTTCGCCATTATTTTCAATTTTTTCAAGGACTTCCGCCGAAAAACCTTTGCCATTATCCGACACACAAATATAAAGACATTCTGCATCATTATGTTTTTCTTTTGTGATAAACAAAGAAATTTCTCCTTTTCGTTCTGGTGTCAGACCATGCGAAAATGAGTTTTCCACAAGTGTCTGCAAAAGAAGCACCGGAATTTCAATATCTCCAAGTCCATCATCTACCATGCAGTCAAATTGAAAATAGTCTTCACCGTAGCGAAATCGCTGAATGCTGATATAATTTTCCACGTGGGCAATCTCCTCAGAAAGAGGACGAAGCACTTGAGAACCCTTATAAATATAGCGAATATAATCAGACAAAATGGAAGTGATAGTAACAATATCTGTTTCACCCTTGTTGTCTGCAATTCCATGTATCAGGCTTATACAATTTAGGAAAAAGTGCGGCCTTATCTGCTCTTGCGCAAACTCAAGCTCAATCTGTTTTTCATTAAGCTCCTTCTCGTAAATCGTAATTTTTAGTGCTTGGATCTTTCTAACCAGATTTCTAAACTGCTCATTTGCACTCTCAAGCTCCAAAAGATTATTAGAGGAATTGTCATGCAGATATGTGTCTGTGTCAAGCTCGTCAAGGCTATTGACAAAGCTTTGGAGTGGGAATAAGATATGACGGATATATATTAATACAACGACAACACAAACAAGTATACAAATTACCATCATTATAATAAGAATAACTTCCCACCTATTTGCAGCTTGAATCACACCATTTCCAGGCACAACATAGATGCACAAATCACCGAGACCACTAATCGCATAACAATATATATTCGTCTGCTTTACAGTTCCCTGCTCAAAATCTCTAATCTCCTCTTTACTGACATTCTGTGGAAAAATATTATCTTCATTATCAGTGTCATATATGTATGGCAGAATCGTGTAGCCTTTCGTACAATTTTCAAGATCCTCAAAAATGCGCTGCAATGGAATCAAGTTTCCTGCTATCTTTTGCCCTTTCATATACCAGGTCAACAGGTACATCTGATCTTCTATCTTTACAAATTCATGATAAAGTGAGTTCTGTCGCCTTGTCATATTTGCAGAAAGATAGACCATTAAAAAACGTTCAATCGACGTTTTTACACTTTTCGAAAACTTTGTTCCCGTACTCGTAATTAAGGCATTTGATGTGCCAATATACTCATAATAGCCATATACAGAATCATGCCAAATTGCCTGTATGCGAAGCTGTTCTGAAATTTTTTTCAAAATTTGAATAGCTTTCGAACTTCCAGAATTAAAGTAATCCGGCAGCTCATTTGTCGCCTCATTCGACTCTAGAATGTTAATCAGCTCTACACGCATAACGTCCATCTCTTTTTGAAGCTGACTAACATACAGCTCTACCGTCTCTGACACATATTGATTTACCAGGTTCCTATTCTGGTTGGTGCTGACAAGAAGTGTTCCTGCCAAGCATGACAGCAAAAGCATTACAATCAAAAGAATTGTTAAAACAATCTTTCTTAAACTGAACTGCTTTACCTTAATATGCATTGGCTTACCTCCTTTATCACGTCCTACAATAAAAGCAGCCAGAAAATCTGTCTGCTTTTATTGTAGTCTATTTCATTTTGCCTGTCTACAGAGAAATTTTATTTACTCCATGCTTTCAAGATAAGCTGCATATGCACCCTGCTGTAAGGATACCATTTCCTCCAGACCCATTGCATTTAACTGCTCGATATAGGAATCCCACTCATCCTCAACACCACCGTCTACTACCCAGTGAGCATACATAGCCTCAACATAGTTGTAAACATCAGTTCCGATTGTAGTGATACGATTTAACTCATCCTCAGTGTACTGAAGAGCTGGCATTCCGGTATTCTTATCAGTAGTAACATACTTTGCGTTTACTTCATCTTCCTTCAGCTTTGTTCCATCGGATACATCATCCGGAATAATAACCTTGTCATAGAAATCTGGATTCATGTACTTCGGGCCAAAATCTCTTAAGGAATTAGACCATGCTGCTGTATCAAGAGAAGTATCATCATCTGTAGAATGAACGCTGTAAGTTCCGTCATCATTTGCTGTTACAGTAACACCCAGTGAACCATAGAAAGTCTGTAAGGAAACAAGATCATCATAGAAATTATCTGCCCACTTTAACAGTGCCTCTGGATCCTCACATGCAGTTGTGATAACAAGCTCTCGATCTGTAATGTCTAATGATGCTGTAGCACACTCTACATAATGAATATCATTGTAGCCCTCAACAGCCTCCATTAAGGAGTACTGATCTGCATTCTGACCAGCTTCTGAATCAGCAGTCCATGCAGAGATAATTCCAACCTTAGAACCGCCCTCTGCCTGAAGCTTTGCTGTTACTGCAGAACCATCCTGAGTAAAATACTCTGGATCAAGTACGCCGTTTTCCCAGAGCATATGCATCCACTCAACAGCTTCCTTATAGTTTTCCTGTGCTGGAACAAATACAGCCTCGCCATCATTATTCAATCCCATGTAGTTGGTATTACGGCTAACCATGCAGCCCCATACAGAAAGGATGTGCTGGCAGTCTGCCTGAAGGTTAGTTCCTGCATTGTTTGTCAGTCCAATCTCATTTGTCGGATCGCCGTCACCGTCTGCATCCTCTTTTGCAAAAGCAAGGAGTACATCGGTCAGTTCATCGAGTGTCTTCGGAGCTTCTAAGCCAAGGTTATCTAACCAATCCTGGTTGATGTACAGTCCATTTCCACATACGGTCGGACGAAGAGGAAGCTTCTTAGGGAGGGAATAAATCTTTCCGTCACGATCTGTACATGCAGCGCGAAGCTCCGGACACTCTTCCATTGCCTTTGTCAAATTCGGCATGGTCTCTTCGTTGATATATGGTGTCAGATCAACGAAATAATCCTTGTTCTGTGCCATATCAGAAGAATTCAGACAGATACTTCCAACAAATGCATCCGGCAATTCACCAGAAGCAAGAAGAAGAGATTTCTGCTCAGACCAGTCAGAGTTGTAATAAATCTGCCAGTCAAGATCAACACCTGCCTTCTCTTCCATCTCTGCCATTACGCCTTCCTTTAAGAAGTCATTTGGCCATGCATCAGTCCAGCGAACAGTTGCTACAGTAAACTGCTTTGCATCACCCTCGTCTGCAAGTGCAGTAACAGTCGGTGCTGCAATAGCTCCAAGCATAGTTGCCTGTGCAAGAAGGATGCCTGCGGTTGCTTTCAGATTCATGTTTCTTTTCATAGTTTTAATCTCCTTTTTTGTTTTATGATTTTATTATTTTTGTTTTTGATCTTTCTTATTGATTTATTTCAGGATTTACAGCCTTTTATATCAGCCCTTTACAGCACCGAGCATAACGCCCTGATTGAAATATTTCTGTACAAATGGATACATGCACATGATTGGCGCTGATGATACAACGATTACTGCATACTTAATCAAATCGGCCATCTGCTTGGCTTCTACTGCTGCTGATCCTGTCATCATAGAACTTATTGTCTGGTTACTGATTAAGATGTTTCTAAGAACGATCTGCAATGGCTGAAGTGCCTCACTTCTTAAATAGATCAATGCGTTGAAGTAGCCATTCCACTGTCCAACTGCTGCCCACAATGCTATAACAGCGATGATTGCTTTAGAAAGCGGCAGACAGATTTTAAAGAAGAAGGAAATGTAACCGCAGCCGTCAAGCTGTGCTGCCTCCCAAAGTTCATCTGGAATGCTGTTTTCAAAGAAAGTTCTTCCAACGATAATATAATAAGTAACAACCGAGAATGGAAGCACCATAACGGTCATTGTATCGGTCAATCCAAGACTTTTTACTACCATGTATGTAGGAATCAGACCACCGGTAAAGAACATTGGAATCAGGTAGAACATGTTGAACAATTTCTTGCCGTAAAGCTTCTTTCTTGATAATGCGTAAGAAGCCGGGATATTAACAGCCAATGTGATAATTGTTCCAAGCACTACATAGATAATAGTGTTTCTGTAGCCAGTCCAGAGTCTTGTATAACCTAAAAGCTGCTTATATGCCTTTAAGCTGACGCCGCGCGGGATAAACATGATCTCGCCGTTTGATACCAGCTGCGGATCACTGATGGACGCGATTACGATAAAGTACATCGGATAGAGTGTAATCAGAATCAGAATTATTCCAATCGTATACAGAATGATATCAAAAATCAAGTCGGCTCTTGAACGCTTAATTTTATTTGTCTTTGCTATTTTGTATGCTGCCTTGCTCACTGTTTTTCCCCCTTCCATCAGACTAATGAAGTATCACTGACTTTTTTAGCTATCATATTGACTGCTATCAAAAGAACCAGATTGATGATGTTGTTAAACAGGCCGATCGCTGCTGATAAGCTGTACTGATTGCTTACAAGACCCATCTTATACACGTAAGTTGAGATGATCTCACTTGAACTGCTGTTTAAGTTGTTCTGCAACAGATAAACCTTCTCAAATCCAACGCTCATAACGCTTCCCATTCGAAGGATAAACATAACTGTTGCCGTTGGAACCAATGATGGAAGGTCAATGTTAACAATCTTATGCCACTTGTTTGCACCATCCATTGTGGCTGCCTCATAAAGGCTTGGGTCAACTGAGGAAAGTGTTGCAATGTAAAGGATGGAATCCCAACCGACATGCTGCCAAGCTTCTGTCCATACATAAATATGAGGGAACGCAGATGCAGAACCCATCAGGTTTGGAAGTTTGAATCCAAGCAGTCCAACCAGCTTTGCGATGATTCCTGTACTTGGTGATAAAAACAGGATAATCATACCAGACATAACAACGACTGAAATGAAATGCGGCAGATAAGTAGCTACCTGCAAAAACTTCTTAAACTTCGTTGAGCGGATCTGATTCACCATCAGTGCCATAATGATTGGCAATGGGAATGTAACCACAATTGTGTACAAGCTGATTACGATCGTATTTTTGATTGTCACGGAAAACTGATACGATTTGAAGAACGTTATGAAGTTCTTCATGCCGACCCACTTACTTCCCATAATACCAAGTGCCGGCTTGAAATCCTTAAAGGCAATGATGACACCGTACATCGGGTAGTAGGTAAAGATCAGGAAAATGATGATAGACGGAAGCATCAACAGATATAGCTGACTACTTTCCTTAAGCTTTTGCCCTACACTGAGCTTGCTGCTTTTTGACTGAATCTTTTTCGTTTTCACGTTTTTCTCCTTCCTTTTTTACTAATTATTTCTTTTTTCTTTATGGTTTTATAGTACATTTTTTATATTTTTTCTGCTACAAAATTTCTGCTAGGAAATAACAAAAAAAAGATATCTTTTTGTGATATCTTTTTTCATAAAAATCGTTATTTTGTTATTTTATCGTTTTTTTGTTAACAAGTTTTTTGTTAACAAGTAAAAACTCACAAATCTATTTTCTATACTTTGCCCTATATTCATTCGGTGTGCTGCCCACATAATCGCGAAATGTCTTGCTAAAATAGGAAAAATTGCTGTATCCAACCTCCATCGCAATTTTACTGATTGGATCTGTAGATTCCCTTAGAAGTTTTGCTGCCTTTTCCATGCGCCGTCTTGCAATATATACAGGCAGTGTCTGTCCAGTCTCCCTGATAAAAAGTCTCGTTATATAATCCTCTGACAGATACACCTGTCCTGCCAGAACAGAACGCGTCAATTCACCGCCTAAATTTTCTTCAATATATCTTTTTAATTTGGCAATGGTTGCCTCCGCCTTGTCTTCTGTTTTATGCAGACTATCCAGCTTTTTCCAGACAGTTTCAATAAAATCAATACACCCCTGCTCGGAGCGGCGTGCCAGAAAGCTCATTCGCTCATACTCCTGCCAGTCAAACAGTTCTTCAAATGTCTCATTGTTGTCACGCAAAACTTTTAACAGCAAATCGCCCATATGCTTCACAAAGCGTCTTAAATCTGACAAGTACCAGCTTCCGCTCTCACAAGCATGATCAACATAGGTAAGCATTTCCTGCATAACGTCCATGTAAGCTGTATTGTAAGATGAATCACCTGAAGCTGTACTCTTATGAAACATTTCCTGCCATTTCTCCCACGAAGGCTCCGAATAGGAAATCTTTCGAAGTTCCCACGCCCGCTCCTCAATCATCAATCGTTTATTCGGAATTGCATGCTCGCGCATATCAGAAATTATCCGAATTGCCTTTGCGATGCTTGCATATGGGCGCCCTACTGTAATATAAAAGCAATAGCTATGCGCAGTCTGTTCATTTAACTCTTGCTGCATTTTTGACAGCTGCTCCTCAAGGCGATCATAATCGGCAAAATTTTTTAATACGAGAAGCCACTCGGCATCCTTATATGATACAGTCACGTCAAGATCAAGTTCCCGCAAATATTTCTCTGACACTGTACGCATACAATAATTATATAATGAAATGTCCTTTACCTTCTGACGCTCATCGCTGTTGTCGAGAAGCCCTGCAAGAACAAGTGTAATTGGCTGCACAGATGGATAGAGTTCACTATATTGAGCATCTGATAAACTACTGGTGTTTGACGTACCAACACCATCAGAAAGTGCCTGCACCAACACCTTTTTCCACACTTCCTCACGTTGTTTCTTCTCCTGACTGTTCAGATTTGTATGCTCCTTTAACAGTTCATCACAGACTGTATTTAACTCCGCCTCAAGATCTTTATTGGAAATTGGTTTTAGCAGATAATTAACAGAACCTAATCGAAGCGCCTTCTGTGCATAAGTAAAGTTTGCATAGCTCGACAAAAAGATGCATTTTATCTCCATCCCTTCCTCACGTATCCACTCTACAAGCTCAAGACCGCTTCCCATAGGCATATCCACATCACAAAGAAGAATATCTACCTTGTATACCTTTAAAATTCCCTTTGCCTCATGGATATTATTTGCAGTAAACACCATACCGATGCCAAGACTGTCCCAATTTAATGAATTTTTTGTTTTTTCTGTCAGAATCTGATCATCATCAACCAGCAGAATTGTCAGTCCCATATTCTGTCTCCCTTCATTTTTCGCCGTTTTTTATACGCAAAAAAGCGCAGAATCTATTGCCATTATACAACATATCCTGCGCATAAGGGAAGTCTTTTCATCCCATTATAGATCATTTTTTACTCTCCGCGCATAGCTGCCTCAATATCCTGTGAACTAACCAGCCCCCTGAAGATGGAAAAAAAGTTTAAATACGCTTGAATTTTAACGCCAGCCAGATGAGAAGCATGCCGCCTGCTCCTGCTAATCCCAATCCAAATAGCATACTGTAATCCTCAATTCCGAGAACAACATCTTTTATTTGGCTTTCTTCCTGACTGGAGCTTGGCGTCTGACTCTGGGTTTGAGTCTGAGCCTGTGATTCCTGTGAGGTTGATGGCGATGTTTGTTCTTCGCTGGATTCTTCAGATGAGCTGCTTTCTTCTTCGCTCGTCTCCTGTTCTTTTAAGAAGGAATCATATATCTCCTGTGCAATTGCTTCATCTGCCAGCGCGACAGCATACTCCTGTTTTGCTTTCGTCACTGCTGCACATAACTGACTGTACCATTCCTGTGCCGTTTCCGCTGTATCTTCTGCTGCCTTTTGATTTTTCTTTGCCTGCATATATGCCCGAATCAACTCATTTAGTCTGACGAAACGTTCATCTGCTTCTTCCAGAGACAGATCAAATTCCTGTCCATTCTCCCAATCGCAGGATGCAAGTGCCTGCAGATTTACTTTCCATTGTGCAGCCAGTGCCTGTTTTTCATTCCACATTTGCAAAGCGGTGTCTGCTTCACTTTGTGCCTTTTTGCAGGCATCTTCTGCTACTGCAGCATCTTCCTTCGCCTGTTCGAATTCTCGCTTTGCCTGCTCATTTGCTTCAAAGCACTGCAGAACAGACTCTTTGTTCTTTGCAGCTGAATCTGCCGCATCCTTCGCTGTTTGAAGCGCCTGCTGTTTTTGCTGAAGTGTTGTATCTTTTGCTGCAGCCTCTTTTTCTGCGCTAGTCTCGACATCAGTTGCCTGTGTCAGCTTTACATTTGCATTGTCCAATGCCGTCTGTTTTTCATCAAGCTGCTGTTTTGCTTCTAATGTCTGTTGACCATTGAGCTTATTTTTTTTGACTGCCTCATCATAGTCTTCGTCTGCGGCTTTTTTCCTATCAGCACAATTTTGCAGCAATTCTTGTGCTGTGGTAAGCTGTTTCTGTACAGCTGCCAGCTCATCATTTGCTGCCTCCAATGCTTTCTTTGCTTCCTCTGCATTCGTGTTCGCCTGATCGACATCTGCCTGCGTCAGCTCACCATTTTGAGCAATTGCTTCATCATATTTTTTCTTGGCCTCAGAAAGACTTGTCTGGGCCTTCGCTTTTTTCGTCTGTGCATCTTTAAGTGCTGCATCGGCAGCTTCCTTTTTTAACTGCGCTGCCGATTCCTCATCATTTGCTGCCTGCAGTTCGCTTTCAAATTGCATCTTGTTCTCAGATAATCCCTGCTCCACTGCTTCTTTTGCTGCTGCTTCCTTTTGTACTGCTTCCGTTTGTGCCGCCTCTGCATCGGCCTTGACTTTCTGTGCGTCTTTTACTTCCTGATCTGCTTTTTCCATCGCTGATTGTGCCTGACGTGTATTTTCCTTTGCCTGATCAAGATTTGCCTTCGCCTCCTCCAGACTTTGCGCTGCTTGTGTTGTCTGACTGTTTACTTTTACCTCCTTTTCCTGCGCTTCTGTCTCAACGGTCTGCTCTGCTGGTGCATTCTGTATTATTGTGTTCACAAAAAGCATCGCCACTACTGCCGGTGCCATAAATCGTCTTCTTCTCATTTTGTTTCCTCCCATCTTTCTGCTAAATCCAAATCTGTACATTTGCCTCTGCCAAATCAAATTCTTCAAACTATTTCGTTCTATATTTTAATATACCATATCTTTTCCCTTTTAAGAACGGTCATTTTACAATAAAAATGACCCCCCATATGCATTTACTTTAACGTTTTCGAACCGTTAAAAAATGAATCATGGCCTATTATTTTCGCGTTTTTCCTTTATTTTCCGCGATTTTTATTTTTTCTCATCTATCTTTCCAAATTTGGAAAATTGTATTTTGCAACAACAGAAAAATGGGTGATTTTTTATAATTTCTTTTCCATACATACAAAGTGCTTTTCAAACAGCTCGCACTCCCCGACTAGAACAAATCCAAGATCGCTATAGCACTTGAGCGCTACTTTATGATTATCACGCACAAGTATATGAACACTCTTTTTGTTCTGCTCACGAAGCACGGCAAATACGTGTTCCATCATCATTTTTGCAATGCCCTGTCCCTGCAAATCTTTTCTGACACACACGCGTGCCACCTCTGCTGACGGCTGAAAATCCTTGCTCCAACAATCAAGCTTATCCACTTCTTCGTCGTGATCAATTGAAATTGCCGAAATGATTTCTCCCTTTTGATTTTTCATGACAAACAGGCTGTCATGTGCAATATCAAACTCAATATTTTCCATAGAAGGATAATATTCATTCCAGTCTGCTGCGCCGCCTATCATTGAGCGATACAGCTTTAGAAGTTCATCTTTGTCGGATTCTTCTGCCAGCGTAATATTTCTTCCTGCCGCGATAATCTTATCCACAGTTTCCTGCTGGATACATTCGCGCAGATGTTTGATATATGGATGAAACTGTGACTTATCAATTCCATAATTCTTTGTCAGCTCATACTCATGCGGCTCCCAGGTCTTAAGATCTGACTCGTTATGAGATAGTGCTCCCTCCATGTTGTCGAGTGCCTTGTAGATCTTTGCCTCTAATGTTTTTAGCTCGCTCATCTCCTGATAAAGTGTCCGCATCTTATCGTTAAGTGGCTCTGGAAGTGTCGCTACCCACTGATAAAGCAGATTTTCCTCTGTTTCTTCATCAGCCTCTGTCTTTTTAAAACACGGAATATCACCTGTAAAACATTCACCCAAATCATGAATAAGACACATCTTAATTACTTTATTAATATCCACTTCTGGAAATTCATCTTCCATCCAATATGCCATCAGTGCCACTCTCCAGCAATGCTCTGCTACACTTTCCTTCCTGTCATCAGAGGTGTAGCAATGACGCATTGTTCTTTTTAATTTCTCCACAGTATGAAGTGCTTCCATCAATTTTTCTGCTTCCATATTTTTCTGTCTCCCAGTTTTAATTTTTGTCACTTCCATTATCGCTCAAAATGCAAAAAAGTGGTAGGGTTTTTATATTATTTTTTACTCGTCAAAAAAACACAAAAAGAATATAAAATTTGACATCGTTTTTTGATGAGCGATGTGGTATGGTGTACAGTAAAGAAAGCTATTTTTATCTAACAAAAATCAGCAAAGATATCATTTTTTAAGGAGGAACAACATGCGTTTTTATTGTAGTGATGACACAGTTGATCTGGAACAGTACCCGTATCATGTGAGAGATGTCCATATCAGCGACCCATTTATTCTGGCAGATCCAAAAAGCCGCTGCTACTACACTTATGTACAGTTTGCGGATACCAAACGTTTCCCAGATGTGGAAACTGACAAAGAACACGGTGTATTTTATGTACTTGAAAGTAAGGATTTGATTCACTGGTCAAAGCCACAGATTTGTTTTCGTCAAAATAATTTCTGGGCAGATAAGGATTATTGGGCACCAGAGGTTCATATCTGGAAAGGACGCTATTATCTGTTCAGCTCATTTCGTGCAGATGGTCATTACCGCAAATGTCAGTGCTTAGTATCAGATTCACCAAAAGGACCATTTGAACCCATTCGTCAAGAAGCTGTTACACCAGATGGATGGCAGAGTCTTGATGGAACATTATACGTTGACCGATCAGGCAAGCCATGGATGGTATTTTGTCATGAGTGGCTTCAGGTTGGTGATGGTCAAATTTGTGCCATACCAATGTCTGATGATTTGGGAGAAGCAATTGGTGATCCTGTCATTTTATTTAGAGCATCCGATGGCAAATGGAATGCTAAAGGCGCAAAAGAAGGCGGCTATGTGACAGACGGACCATTTTTGCATCGCCTTCCTGGTGGAAAACTTATCATGCTTTGGTCCAGCTTCACAGAAAAAGGCGCATATGCTGTAGGCTACGCAACAAGCCGTTTTGGTGATATTATGGGGCCATGGGATCAGGAATCAGAACCACTGTATGCACTTGACGGCGGTCATGCAATGCTGTTTTATACCTTTGGCGGTCAGCTAATGATGGCATGCCACTGCCCAAATGATCACCCAAAGAAACGTATTCTTTTATTTGAAATGGAAGAAGATGAAAATGGACTTCATGTCGTAAACGAAGTTACAGGGAACTGGTTTCATGCAGCGGGAGGCCCTGCCAAAGGCTGGGTTTATGAACAGCCATGTGTAGAAATTCCTAGCTTTGCAAAAGATCCAAGAGGATAACACTATAAGTCATTAAAATACCCGGAATATATTGCTGCTATACAATATATTCCGGGTGTTTATTTAGGGTTATATCTTTTTAACTTGTAAATAACACTTTCATTTAAGCTTATTTTTTGATTGCATTATTCATTTCAACAAGTGTTGCAACATCTTCTGCCTGAGCCAAAGCATCCTGATAGAAGTAATCAAATACCTCATCAACATGATAGCTTGCCTTCAGTTCTTCAATCATGCTGTCACGCATTGCCTCAAAGTCTTCATCAGACTCACATGCTACGCACTTAAATACGTTCTTACCCATGTATGCATTGATTTCGTTTACCCAAGAAGCAACATCACCTTCTGGATCACCAAATGAAATGTAATTCATAGAATCAGTAACAGGTGTTTCCTGACGATATACATCTACCTGAGACTCTGCACCATAATGATCAATGAAATCCTTAATGGTATCATTCATCTTTGCTTCCATAGCCTTTGTTGAGAACTGATACAGATCAGTGGTGTAGCCATCTGGCTGAATTGTTCCGTTTCCAAATCCACAGAAATGATGGTATACATTAATACCAGTCTCTACGCCAAGAGCATCATCCTTTGTTACTTTCAGGTACTCATCCGTCGGTACTGGCTCACCATCTTCCATATTCCACATACCACCTTCTAAGCCATTCCATGCAATTCTGGAAAATTCATATGTAGATACAAAGTCAAGCAATGCTACACAGCGCTCTGGATTTTCAGTATTTGCATTGACAACGTACTGTCTCTCACCTCTATACATATTTCCAAAACGATCTTCTGCATCTGCGGTCAAACTTGGCATTGAAACAAAGGTTTTTTCATTTCCTTCTGCCTTGTTAAACTCTGTATTTGCATTGGTAGACATCCAACCCGGTACATTAAACATATACTTTCCAGCCTTCAGATTTTCCTCGTAAACATCAGATGTCTGTGTAAAGGAATCTGGATCTAACAAACCTCTCTGGTTTGCCTTATTATAAAAACGAACTGCACGCCAGAATACACTTTCAGGATCGGTTAACTGATTTGTTTCAAGTGGTGTAGAATCAACTGTAGAAACACCAAGTACACGACCAGTTGTTTCTATCAAATTTACGCCTTCCTGCGGTCCAAGACCAAAGGTAAATACCCATTCACCCCATCCCTGACCTGCACCAAACCATGCACCGCATCCGTAAGTTTTCTGCCCATCTGCTGTTTCTGGCTCTAATGCCACCATCTGCTCAAGAACATCTAACAGATCCTCATCATAATTTTCCAGCTTTGGATAGCCCGCTTCCTTATACAGATCCCATCTCAAATAGTGACCGCATGTTGGAACTGTGCCATCATCCCAAGAACCTTTACACATTCCCCAAAGATACATGTTTCCATCTGGACTGTTTGCCGGCATACGCTCTGCTGTTACCATCAGCTGTCCTGCTGGGTCATTCATGGTATTTGGCGCATATTCTTCCAGATAAGGCTCCAAATTCAATACAGATGCAGACTCAAGAAGCATCGGAAGCTGTTTTGTTGGGTCCGATAATAAGAAAACATCTGGTAAATCATTATCTGCTAACATAGCTGACAGCTGTGTCGGCCAATCTGCCTCTGTAACAGCAGTCAGGTACAGATCAATATTCAAATTATCTTCAATATACTTGCTGACTGGATCAGAACGAAGTCCATCAAGTTCACCTGATCCTACGAATGCCACTACATCAAGTGCCACTCTATCCTCGAATTGAGGTGTTGTTGTGCTGCCCGTGCTCTCTCCTGCAAATGCCATTGTATTACCACACATAATAAGTGCGGACGCTGCTGCAAATGCCTTTCTTGCTACTGTTTTTTTCATAAATATCTCCTTCCTTTTTCTTTTTTATTACTGCCAGACTACATTCGTACCATACGTTTGCACGATTGCAATCATAACTAACATAAAATAACATTTCTCAACCTTTTACTGCACCAAGCATAATTCCCTTTGTAAAAAAGCGCTGCATGAACGGATAAACACAAAGTATTGGAACTACCGTAATAAAGCTCATTGCCATACGCAGCGTTGTCGATGATACTTTAATTGCCGCTCCCGCTGCCGCTCCTGCAGTGGAAGATACTACATTTGACTGTAGTTTCGTATACAGCAAATACTGCAGACAATGTAACGTTGCAGATTTTCTTCCCTGCATAAAATACATATCATCTGCCCATGCATTCCACTGATTTACAGCTGCAAACACAATAATACATGCCAGAATCGGCTTTGCAAGTGGAATAATAAGCTTGAAGTAAATTTTTACTAATCCAGCTCCATCAATCTCTGCTGACTCAATCAGTTCCCCTGGAATAGACTCAATATAAGTCTTTACTAAAATAATAAAATATGCCTGAACTGCTGATGGCAGAATGTATACCAAAAAATTATTTTTCAGTCCTATATTGCTGATCAATAAATAGTACGGGATAAATCCTGCATTTACATACATTGTAACGATAAAGAATCGGTACAAAAACTTCTTGCATGGAAGATCTCTATTAGCAAGAATGTATGCTGCAAAGCTACAGCAAAAACATGTTAAAAGTGTACCAAATATCGTCCTCGCAAACGCAATCCATATACTAGATTTAAGTCCTGGAATCTGAAGCATCTCTGTATAGGCTTCTGTTGTAAATTCCTTCGGAAGCAAATATACACCTAAGTTCACTGCTCCTGGTGAAGATAGCGAATTAATAAAAATATACCATAACGGATATACGCAAATAAATGTGATCAATCCAAGCAATACCGTGTTGATTGTGCCTGCAATTGTTATCTTTTTTCTCTTTTTCATAATTCTCACAATCTCCTTTCTGAGAAAACCTCCTTTTCTAGCTTTTACTTAGAATATAGAATCGCCTCTCAGCTTTTTAGATGCCCAGTTTGCAAATGTCAAAAGTATAATACTTACAATAGATTTGAAAATGCCCATCGCAGTCGCCAATGAGTATTCCATATTTTTGATACCCATACGATATACATATGTATCAAATACTTCCAGCTTATCCCACGTCATACCATTTCCAAGCAGCCAGAACTGCTCGAATCCATTTGACATCATATTAGAAATTGCAAGTAATAGTAAAACAAAAAATGTAGAGAGTAAACCAGGAACAGTTACATGAATAATTTTTTGCCATGTATTAGCACCATCCACCTCTGCTGCTTGGTATAACTCTTGATCAATTGAGGTGATCGCAGACAAATAAATAATTGCATTGTAACCAAGTGATTTCCATACACCGATAGCAACCTGTGTTGCCCATGCATGTTTTTCATTTGTCAATACGTTAAGCGGCTTCTTTATAATGCCAAGTCCCATCAGAATAATATTTAATGCACTATCTTCTGATGAAAGAAGCATAAACACAATGGAATATACAAGAACCCAAGAAATAAAGTTTGGAATTGAAGTTCCTGTCTGTACAAGCTTTGCATATCGCTTGTTCTTAAGCTGTGAAATTGCAATTGCAAAAATAGCTGGAAGCACGGAACAGCAAATGTTCAAAAATGAAATACTCAGTGTGTTTCTCATTACGGTCACAAAATCTTTTGAATTTTCGAAAATCTTTTTAAAATATTTCAGTCCAACAAACTGCGATTTAAAAATTGAAACACCAGGTGTAAATTCTACAAATGCATAACTCCATCCAAACAACGGTGCATAGGAAAAGATTCCTATCATAATCATAAACGGGAGAAGCAAAAGTACTAACCGAATCTGTTTCTTCTGCCGTCCTGTCAGTCCGCCCTTTCTTGAGTGTTTCATGTCCATTTTCTTCACCTTGCCTTTCCTATGCTGCTGCATAAAAAATATCTGCTATCATATGGTTTATTCACAATCGTCTTCTCCTGAAAACTTTGAATGACCTTATTATAGCAGATACCTTTTTGTCATTATATCATTTTTCCTTATTTTTTATCATAAATCTCATATTTATTCTTTTGTTTTATCTATTTTCCCTTATGTTTTTCTAATATATCCACAATTCTATATCACTTTTGTATACAAATATTATTTTCCGTTTCCTTCAAAAACATATTTTTACCAATTCTTGTTTTCTGATATTTTCCCCTCTTGTGTTTTTGATTCTCGATACTTTGCAGGTGTCATTCCTACTTCACGCTTAAATATACTAGAAAAATGACTTTGCGTGGAAAAACATAAAATAGCTGCAATTTCACTACAGGAATATGATGAATATAACAATAGTTCTTTTGCTCTATGAATCTTTTCTTTTCGTATATAGTGCTGCAACGTAATTCCCTCATATTTATGAAAGAGTCCTGCCAGATAATTTTCATTAATGCCAAGTGCTTCTCCAATTTGTACTACTCTAATTTGTTCATCTATATGTTCCGCAACATATTCCTTCGCCCGCTCCACATAATGATTGTGCTCGCTATCGTGCTTGACCTGTTCAACAGCTCGTGCAAATTCTCGTTCATATTCAACAACTGCTGCCTGAATTGGCAATACCTGAGTCATTCTTTCAATATTACTAATAAACACATCTGACATTGAAAATGCCTTCTGAGGTGCCACACCACCATCAATTGCCGCTCTACATGCAATGGAAATTACAACAATTGACATATTTTTCTCTTGACGAAGCGGATTATCTGCGAGTTGGCCAAGTTCACCTGGCCATACCTCAGCTTGACATTCTTCCAATAGCTTTAAATTTCCAGCTCGAATACTTCCAAGCTTCTTTTGCTCATGCTGATAAAGATTGTGCAAATGTCCGCCTTTTTCCATCCAACGTTTTTTTTCAAAAAATTTTTGTTGTTCTGGCTCAGGCTGTTGTTTTGTATACAACTGACTAAAACAAACTTTTTCACCTGTTTCCTCATAAAGAAGTAACTTCATTGCTTCCAAGAATGTTTTTAGTTCACAATATGGAAGACGATACGATGCAGCTTCGATCTTATGCTTTTGAGCTATTTTAAGCGCAGGTGCTGCACCAACAACTGTCTGCACTGGTCCTGCAAGAATCCAACCTTGTATGCCTTTTCGGCGAACCCTTGCATAATAAACGTCATCTTCCCAGAAAATGTCAATTGATGCTTCTGGTCTTCGTTCAAGCACATCATTTAAAAAATTTTTATCCGTAAAAAACGGATCTTCCTCTTCCTTTGTCTTTCCAATTCTACAAATCCCTCCGTCCTTATCAATCAGTCTAATCTCCCCATGCGTAATTTGGATCAATGATTTTAAAAAAAATTCATCTACCATTTTTTATCTTCAGCCTCTTCCTTCCACAATAATTTTATTCACTGTTTCCTGTCTGATATAATTGCGTAGTTGCTTAATATAAGAATTATTACACAAAAGGGGCAGTTTCCTGCCCCCTTTATCCACCTCATAAAAACGCATTTAATACGCAATCATCGGAATGCTTTCTGCCTTTTCATTTGTAGGCTCTTTTATGCCATAGCTTCCTCAATCGACAAACGAATCGTTTGAATCTGAAATGCACCAAACTCAAGCTCTAACATGCCGTCTTTTATTACTATCTCCTGCTCTTTATTTTCCAGCATATCACAAAGCCAAGCCTTCTTTGCATCAACATTCAGCAAAATCTGTGCTTTTCCCGCTGCCTTTTTAGACTCATACAGACGAAGTATCAAATCACCGCTTCTGTCTAATGCCGGCTTTATTGTATCTAAGACAACTGTGCCGTTCTTTACAGAAGCCATGCTAAATGTCGGCACACATCCCAGCACCAGTCTTGGCTTTTCATTTAGTTCATAGCCCTGCTTTACCACATCACATCCGGCAAAATCACCTTCCCAAGCAGTAAACGCGTATGTAAAATGATGAACCTGATTATCTGCACGCATTTCTGGCGCTGCTGCTGCACGAAGAAGAGTTAGTTCTAACGCATTTTGATTCATGCTGATTCCATACTTGCAGTCATTTAATACGGCTGCACCGTGAGACGCATCGCACAGCGCACTGTATCTGTGATTGCATACCTCAAAACGATCTTTTTCGTATTCTCTCGAACGATGAGTTGGGCGCATTACATAGCCAAACTGCATCTCATTGATTCCATTTTCTGCATAAACCGCTACTGGAAATGAAGTCTTTAGCAGGCGATGTAGCTCTTTCCAGTCAATCGTTGTATCAAATTCGAGACGTCTGCTGTCCTTTGCCAGACGAATATACTGTGTATATGAAGAATTTCCAATCTTTCCTGTAACTTTAATGACTGCTTCTATTCCATCTGCCACAAGCTCAGTACACACATCAAATGCTCCTTCAAGCTCCTGCTCCCTATAATTTGAGTCGATATCCCATGCATCAAACATGCGTGGTACATCCTTATAAAAATGGAAACGATTCAAGGCATCTGCTGCAAACTCACGTCCTGATTCCTTTAGGACAAAGCTTGTCACCTCGCCTTTTTTGTTTATCTTGACGCGTACCTGTGAATTTTCAAGCGCAATGCCGTCCGTGGTCTTTTCTGCTGACACAGCCTTTTGCTCCACATTTTTCTTCTTGTATGGAACAAGTGTAACAGCTCCGCACGGTGGGATTGTTACCCATGCCTTAACGCCAAACGGTGTCTTCTCAACAAAAACTTCCGCTCCTTCAAAGGTTTTTGCACCGTCTGCAAATGCTTCTGGAAGCTCTACCACCGTCTTTCTCTCAAAACCAAATGAGTTAAAGAGCGTCACATCATTTTCATTTTCTTTTGTTACAAGCTGACTCATATATATATCTGCCTGTTTATTTGCTGTCTCAATTACACCGCCAACAGCTTTCCTTGCTTCCTCGTAAACTCTTCCAATCGAGGAGCCTGGAAGAATATCGTGAAACTGATTTAACAATAATTCCTTCCAGAGAGCATCAGCCTTCTCACTGTCATATACATTTCCCTTACAAAGACCAAATGCTCCCCACATCTCCATCTCGCGAAGTGCAAACTCAGCACGTCTATTATTTTGCTTTACTTTTGCCTGAGAGGTGTAGGTTCCTCTGTGTGCATTAAAATACAGCTCACCTACATAAGTATTGACCGGTCCGCCCGCTTCGTCCATTTTCTTGAAAAAGCTCTTCGGATCAGACAGTTCAACTCTCGGTGCACCTTCAAGATTTTGTTCTCTTTTTGCATACTCAATATCGTCTCTTGTTGGACCACCGCCGCCATCGCCATAGCCAAACGGCAGCAAAAAGGCATCCAGATCCTGAAGCTGACTTCTGTTTTTCCACACTTCTTCAAGTTGCTTAGGATTAGTCTTATAAGTATAGCTTGTCGGAAGAAATGACACAATCCTACTTCCGTCTATGCCTTCCCAGTTAAAGTAATGATACGGGAACTGCTCACCCTCGTTATATGACCAAAAGATCTTCTGGGTTACCAGATAGTTGACCTTGCATCCCTTTAAAATCTGTGGCAATGCCCCTGTGTAGCCAAACGTATCTGGAAGCCACAGCACTTCACTGTCCACATCAAATACGTCCTTATAATACTGCTTTCCATACAGCAGTTGACGAATCAGTGCCTCACCACTTGCCATATTCGTGTCAGGTTCCACCCACATGGCACCCTCTGCAATCCACTGTCCTTTTTTGACAGCCGCCTTGATTCGCTCAAAAAGTTCCGGATACAGTTTGCGGCACATCTCATACTCTGCTGGCTGGCTCTGAATAAATTTATATTCTGGATATTCCTCAATCAGACGAAGCTGCGCCGCAAATGTACGCGCGGTTTTACGACCGGTTTCCGCAATCGGCCACAGCCAAGCCAAATCCAAATGAGCATTTCCCACTGCATAAAAGACTGGCATTGTCGAACCATTCTCGGCCTCTAGCACTGGCTTTAAAGCTTCACGCGCTTTTTTATAGGACTCAATTCTGGCATCCAGTTCCTGCTCAAAATCAACAATCAATGTAAACTGTTCCAATGCCTTTGCTATTTTTGCCGCTCTAAGGCTTGTCTTGTCAAGCACTTCAAGTAAACGTCCAAGTGTATCTACATCCATAAAAAGTTGGTAAGCATCTTCATTCCAAATTCCGTAAGTGCAGCGTCCTAATGTACGTCTCTTTCCCTCTTCTAATTTGTCTGTATAGGAGCCCGGAAGCACTGGACCTGTCGCACATCCTCCTGTCGGTGCCTCTGGATAATAATGACCAGCATAGACCTCCATCATGATATCAAACTGCTCGTCTCCCTTTGCACAGCGACTTAACACATTGTCTACAATATAATGATGCGGCTCATTAACCCAAGACGCACGGTATGTACCAAAAGCCTTATCATTTACAAACAGTGTTGCCTCACCATCTGGCTTCAAATTCATCACTATACGTTTGCCCTCAGCTTCTTCACTCAGCTGAATGTGTCCCTTCATCCAACAATATTCATATGTATTTCCCCAAGTAAAACCTGGCTTTACCGAAACAAACTGCTCTTTTTTTGCCTCCCCAAGTGAGAGCTGTTCATTTGTGCGAAATGCCTCCCATTGAATCTCACCAAGTGGCTGATAAAAATCATCTTTAAGTGTGCGCACCCAATGACTGATGCGGTCTCTCCATTCGGATTTCATCAATTTATTCATAATACTATTTCCTTTCCATATATGCCATATGCCTAACAAAAATTTAATGACAAACAATTGCAAATTTAATACGCAATCATCGGAATACTTTCTGCCTTTTCATCTGTAGGCACCTTTGTGCCATCCGCAATCTCATACATGGCTTCGCTGCACTGCTTTACATAAGACGCCATATCCTGATATGGACGTGAGCAAATGTCAAACAAACCAATGTTATAATTTTCTCCATCAAAACGACCAAGAACAAACTGATCATAGCACTGGAAATAGTGGCAGCCAACACCATTTGGATGAGCTGCTACGCGCTCGCAATAATAACGATAGGCTTTTCCACGGTCTTTTTGTGTCAGTACACCCTCAAGTCCTGTTGCTGATAAGCCTGTATCTAGTGCTCCAAAATGAAATTCACCAATCATAATAGGCAGATCTACACCAAGCTCTACAACATGAGATATTGCTTCTGTTGGATCGACTGCATAACAGTTAATGGAAAATACATCAAAATTCTCCCATCCCGTTGCAAGATCTGGATCGGAAATCCATGCCCATCTCATACCAAGAATCATATGATTTGGATCGACTTCTCGGCATGCTTTTGACGGAATCTCAACATAAGCTCGAAGCATCTCTTTTGAGAATGTTTTCTGATCTTCTTTTGCAGCCTCAGATTTAGCTGATGCATCACGAATCGGCTGATACAGATCATCAAAGTCAGTAAACTTCGTGTTCCATGCTGTGTTTAATGCCTCCACTGTCTGATATTTTTCTTTTAAAGCCGCAATCAGCTTTTCCTTACATACAGTGCGCTCTGGATTGTACAGTACCTCGTCTGCCAGCACCAAATTATCCACAAATGCCCAGCTTGGCTCATTTCTAAGGAAATAGCCGATCATCATCGGATCATCCTTCCTTGCTGCAATTGCCTTTGCATTATTTTTTGCGTTTTCTTTATACTCATCACTTAATACATCTGGAAAATCACGGAAAATTTTCTTTTTTGTCTCAGGAAATTCTGGAAGTAAAGTTACATATGGTATCGGTGTATTTTCAAAAAGGCGCTGATCACTCCAGTTGCCAAGCGTATTCATGCCCATCTGCATCAGCTGTCCTGCCATCATCTTCTTCCATATCTGATACCAGTCTTCCCCAAACACACGATATAAATTGGCACCTGCATAGGAGAACATCTTCGCATTTCTTTTTCTATCCTTAAATACACGGTCTGGTGAAAACATTTCTTCATATGCCTGCTGTTTCTCATCTGGCAGCCAATCTAGCCATTTTTCAATTCCATCAACACGACAGTCCACTGGCACATTCACGCAGTCTGGTCCGACGCTGAAAAATGCATAGCCATCCGGGTCGGCAAGCCACCACTTGCCATCTGCCTTATATTTTGTAAAAAATCCTGTGCCCTTGGCCAGCTTTTTATTTTTCCAGCCGCCCCATTTTGACCAGTTTTCAAATGGATAGCCCTGTGCGCCATCCTTCACCTGCTTTTCTAGAATCGGTTTTAATTCTTCGATATCTGCTGTCTTTCCTGACCATTCCTTTCGCTTATTCTGTCCAAGACTATCGACAAGCTTAACATCCAAAAGCTGCACATTTTCCGGATATGTATCTGTTAATGCCATGTTGCTGATACGCACGGTAATATCATGAAATACTGGAATAGTCTTCATCTCAATACGTGTAATTTCTTCTGGCACAATTCGTCCACCATGGCAGACAATCTTAAGCTCACCCGGAAGTGCCTCTGGAAACAGCACACCTGCTTTAAACCACTCCTTATCCAAACAAATCTGTGTTGTAATCTGCGGAAGAATGCCAAAACGAATCGTCATCGTTGGCTCATCATCCTTGCCATACACATACACATTGAAAGCATCACAATGTTCCTCAAGTGTTTCAATCTCAAACATAAAGTAACGCTCATTTTTCATTACATCCCACGGCAGCACAATACCCGCTCCATCCTTTGACAGCTTCAATAAAGCACTGTCTTTCTCCTGCTTTAAAAGTGATGCCCCGCTTGTTAACATCTTCACGTCAAATGGAATCTTCATCGCTTTTTCTCTCCTTTTTCTCTCGTCAAATTTTTTCTAGCACCAGATTCATTCTCAATGTTATAAGGTTCACTTTACGCTTTTTCACAAAAAAAGGCAAGGCTTTTTTAGCCTTGCCAGATGTAAAATTATTCTAATTTTATATATTATTTTTTTCCTTACTTACACCACAACTAATGGCTCCTGTTGGACAAGCCTGCTTACAACGTCCGCAGCGAATGCACTCTAGGCTGTTTGCGTTTACAACAGGATCTACCTGCATACGACAAACCTTTGCGCATTTTCCACAGCCAACACATTTTTCTTTGCTGACACGATATTTGAAAAACGATACTTTGTTGAAAACGGAATAAAATGCTCCAAGCGGACAAATATATTTGCAGAATGGTCTGTAAATTATAATTGAGAGAATGATTGTTACAACCAAAATCGCATTCTTCCAAACATACAAAGCACCAAGTGCACTGCGCATTGATTTATTTAACAGTGCAAGCGGTATACCTCCTTCTAGCGTTCCTGCCGGACAGATGAGCTTGCAAAAATATGGTGCACCCTGTCCCATAATGTCCACCAAAAACATAGGAAGCAAAATAACAAACACAGCAAATATTACATATTTCAGCTTGCGAAGCAGCTTATCTCCCTTAAAGGTACGAATTTTTTTTGGAAATGGGATTTTATTTAACAGATCCTGTATCAGTCCAAATGGACATAAAAAGCCACAGATCAGTCTTCCAAAAATGGCTCCAATAAAAATCAAAAAGCCAATAACATAATAAGCCATCTTAAAATTCCAGCTGCCCACAACAGCCTGCAAAGAACCTATTGGACAGGCTCCGACAGCTCCTGGACAAGAATAACAGTTGAGTCCAGGTACGCAGACATTTTTTAATTTTCCCGTGTAAATTTTTCCTGTTACAAAGCCTGATACATGGCTGTTTGTCAAAAATGCCCACAATGCCTGAATGCCATGGCGCTTTGCATCACTTACTTTATTTGTTTTTTTCTTACTTGTTTTTTCCTGAGCCATTTTCTTATCCAATTCCTATACACTCCATACAAATATTAATCGCCTTAGTAAATACAACTGCCATCTCACCGCGAAAAATACCAAACGCCATCATCAACAGTCCGACCACTGCCAGACAAAGTCCTGTCCATTTGGAGTCTAGGGCTGCATTCGCCCTAGACTCCATTTTATTTTTCATTATTTTCATATCAATTCTTTTCCTTGATTGCGCTTAACTCTTTTTCCACAATTTCCTTCCAATCTTCAAGTGTATGGCTTCCAGAATATGTTTCACCTACAATGTTTCCATTTTTATCTACAAAGAAGGTTTCTGGGAATGCAGAGATGCCCTGAAGACGTCCATTCATCATATTCTTATCCGGAATCAAGAATGGATAGGTAGCCTTTGTCTTTTCCTGAAGAAGCTCTGCCTTTTTGATAGCCTGCTCATCCTTATTGCCTTCGCTGTCTGTCGTATCTAATACAACACCTGTTACACCAACGCCCTGATCCTTAAGCTCCTGATACAGCTTCTCAAGCTCTGGAATCTCATTAACACATGGAGAGCACCATGTTGTAAATACATTTACAAGTGTAAGATCATACTCACTAAACATATCCTCAGTATAAGTTTTCTTATCAATACCTGTCATCTCAAACTTTCCAACATTATCGCCATCCTGCTGCACCATATCAATTGGCTGATCGAATGCGGACATCTGCTGAAATTCTGCCATGTCAGTCAGCTCTGTCTTTGTCTTTTCTAATTCCTTTTTCAGCTTCTTATCTGCATCCTTACTAATACTTAAATAGTACTCATATTTTCCATCACTGCTCTCGCCAAGCTTTGTGTGCTCTGTGCAGCCAGTCAACTCATCCAACTGATCTGTCACATCTGTGCTGTATACACCAAGTGTTCCAATCTTTCCAAGACTCTTTAACCAGTCATCATAGCCAGTTCCCATTTTCTCAATGACAGCATCACGCTGCTCTTCTGTCATTGTATACCAGCTAAATAATGCATAAGAAATTGCATTGCCTTCCTCATTCCAATTCTCATCTGTCAGCATTGCAACCTTTTTGTCTTCCATCTGCTTTAACAGCTTATCTGTTAATGTAAAATTCAGACCCATGAATGGAAACTCATAAGAATCCTGAACCTTCCAGGAAATCTCAGATGGTGTAAATGTTCCAGAAATCATATCGGAGGAAATTGCCTCTCCTTCCGGAACTGATTCTCCTGCTGGGATTGCCTCTCCTGCTGGGATTGCTTCTCCAGTCGTTGTCTCCTTGCTGCTATCATTCTTTGCTGCAAATACAGGTGCTGCAAATGCACCTAAGGAGGACACTCCAATCACACCTGCTGCTAAATATGCCTTTACTAACACTCCAATATGTAATCTATTTCTTCTCATTTCTTATGATCCTTCCTTTCTTTGTTTTGATCTGAGACGATTATAACACATGCCGTATAAAATTAGTGTTAAGAAATTTTATTTTTTAACAACTATTTTATTCTTCGTATGATATACTTTTAAAAAATAACCATTTTTGAAAGGGGAATGAAGATATGCATATTTTAGTAATCGAAGATGAAGCACAGCTTTGCAGCTCTATCGCTGAAGGACTTCGCCTTGACGGATACGAGGTGGACGCCTGCATGGACGGAAATGAAGGACTAGAGCTTTGTCTTACAGAACCATTCGATCTTATTTTGCTTGACCTTAATCTTCCAGGAATGGACGGTCTTTCCATTTTACAGCAGCTTCGTGCTGAAAACTCATCCACGCCAGTTATCATCCTTTCTGCACGAACTCAAATTCAGGATAAGGTGGAGGGACTTGATCTAGGTGCAAATGATTATCTTACAAAACCTTTTCATTTTGAAGAGCTTGAGGCCAGAATACGAAGCCTCACACGCCGTAAATTTATTCAGGAAAATATCTGCCTAACTTGCGGCCGCATATCATTTGACACAAAAACAAGACTTGCCCAGATTGATCATATGCCACTTTCCCTCACGCGAAAAGAAAGCAGTCTGTTAGAATATTTTCTTCTTCATCCAGATCAAGTGATCAGTCCAGAGGAATTGATTGAGCATATCTGGGATGGAAGTGTCAACAGCTTCAGTAATTCCATCCGTGTTCATATCTCCTCGCTTAGAAAAAAACTTCGCGCAGCTCTTGGATACGATCCTATTCAAAATAAGATAGGCGAAGGATATCTGCTTAACGCAGACTGCTGTAATGATTAAACATTTAGATAAGGAAAGGATTCTTATGACTCACACACAAAAAAAAGCGCCTCTGCGCTCCTTCTTTGCAAAAATGCCACTTCAATGGCGTCTTACTGCACTGACAACACTTCTTGTCACAGTTGCCTGCATTTTTATGTATTTTTTTATAAGTCATTCTGCCGTCTCTGGAATGGATGATCTGCACGATTACGCGATCCATATTGATCAGAATGACTCTTCCCCTATCACATTTCAGGTTGATCCATCTATGCTATTTCCGCAGATTAATGATCAGCTTGCCCAGACAAAGCAGCTTTTCATGATCAAAAGTCTTGCTGTAACCATTGTTGTTATTTTAATAAGCAGTCTTTCAACTTGGTTTCTTACACGTAAAAGCCTTGCTCCGCTTCGCAGCCTCAGTAAAAAAATTTCTGATATTCAGGCACAGAATCTTTCTATTTCCATTGATGTTCCAGAAAGCCATGATGAAATTTCTAAGCTGACAGAAGCATTTAATCAGATGCTTGCTCGATTAAATGATGCATTTGACGTTCAAAAGCAGTTTTCTGCCAATGCAGCTCATGAGCTTCGAACTCCGCTTGCTGTAATGCAGACAAATCTTGAAGTATTTTCCAAAAAGAAAGAACCTTTTGTTTCAGAATACCAGACACTTTTTTCCACGATTCTTGAGCAGACAAACCGTCTTAGCCATTTAGCTTCGATTTTGCTTGATATGACTGGAATGCAGCGTGTAAAACGCTCTGATACAATAAGCCTTGCAGCACTCGCTGATGAAGTTCTCTGTGATCTTGCACCAATTGCTGATCAAAAGCAGATTAAGCTTTCCCAATCTGAAACAGACTGTATCGTCACTGGAAGCTATCTTCTTCTCTACCGTGCTGTTTTTAATCTTGTTGAAAATGCAATCAAGTACAATCATCCCGATGGAAGTGTGCACATTGATATAAAAGATGAAAATGGATTTGCCTTAATTAGCATCAAGGATACAGGAATTGGCATTGCTCCTGAAAATCAAGAAAAAATCTTTACACCTTTTTTCTGTGTTGATAAATCAAGAAGCCGCACAATGGGCGGTGCCGGTCTTGGACTTGCACTAGTTGCCGAAATTGCACAGCTTCATAATGGAACAGTTTATGTAAGCGAAAGCGACAGCGAAGGAAGTACTATCATCCTTAAGCTGCCGCTGTAAAAAATCATCGCTGATTATTATTAACTTTTCCTATCTTTTCTCCCTGTCTTATACGCGTTTCTTCCCCCCTGGCGCTTCGGTACAAAATATTCTTTCTTGGAAGAACAGCACCTTTTTGCGTCAGAAGTATAATGGTAGAGCCGCCAAATTCAAAATATCCTTTTTCCTCGCCGCGAGTCACATAACCTGGCTCTGCTTCATGGTTGGTAATTCGTCCAACCATCATTGCACCGACTTCCATCATTAAAATCGTGCCAAATTCCTTCGTCTTAATAATACAATACTTTCTGGTGTTTTCCTTATATACTGGGCAATGTTCAAACGCAATCGGCTGCACCGTATGGAAAACACCATTAATTGTGCGCTCATGAGAACGTCTGCCGCTCACTGGATAAATATAGCGGTGATAATCATCTACACTTAAGCGAAGCTGCCACAAAATACCGCCTTCAAACTGTTTTGCCAGTTTTTCATCACGAAGCAGACTCTGTACTGTATACTGACCTTGTTTGATCAAAAAGCGTGAATCATTCGTGATTGGAAAAATCGTAAGCTTTGCATCACATGGACTGATAAGTATATCATCTCCCTGCGCCAGTAATCTTGCATCTGGTTTTAGCTTTCTTGTAAAGAAATCATTATAGGAAGAAAAACTTGTTTTTTCAAACTCTGACACATCAATATTTTGTGACTTTATAAAGCCAGAAACAGCAATCAAAGATAATCTGCTGTTCATCACACATCCTGCCGCCTTTGATACTGCCGGACTGACAAGAATACGAAGAAGCCTATTTCCAACTGATGTTGTATATAAAAATGTTAAAAGTCTGCTTGTTTTTTCTTTCATAATTTTGTCTTATCCTTTTTTGTGTTTCCAGAACATTAGATCAGATAAATTCCAGCCATAATATTCCTTCCAGTTAAAGCAAAACAGAAGATACAGAACAACTGCTGCCACAACAATGATCAGCACAGTAAGCTGCTTGTTGTTCGGCTTTGGGAATTTAAAATTAATTACAAATAAAAGACCGGTAAGCAGCATCGCAAGACTCAGCACGATCTCAAAATTATCCTGACACAGGTTTGAGATTGCATACAAAAATGGTAAAATGACTGCAATAGAAGTGATCGGAAGACCCTGATAATACTTTCTCTTTTCATCAGTCTCCTGCTGACGCTTCTCTTCCATTACATTATAATATGCCAGACGAATCAATCCCGCCAGACAATAAAAAACCAAAATTGCAACTTCCCACGGTGCCTGCATTCCTGAAAACCAACAGATAATTACAGGGCAGACGCCAAAGCAGACAATATCACAAAGCGAGTCGATCTGAATGCCAAAGCGCTTCTGATCCTCTGTTCTGTTTTTCTTTGTTCTGGCTACCTTGCCATCAAATGTATCAAGAAGACCAGACATACCCAAAAAAAAGATTGCCCAGCCTATTCTTGCATAGCAGGCACTAATCATTCCCAAGATTGATGATGCCAAGCTTATGTATGTCAATATTACTGTATAATCATAAAATCCTATCATTGTATCCCTCATAATCCATCCTAAGCGCATATCTGAGTCCGGATTTTCTTATTTTACTTTACTTTTTTTGTGTTCACGCACCTGAAATACTACCACAGCTACAAGCGTAAATATTGCTGATAAAAACAGCTCACTGTAATAGCCAAGTCCACGGCTTAAAATCAGTCCCGGAATCAAAAGTGCCTCCCCAAATACTTTTTTAAAGATCACCATAAACAATCCCTCACTGATACCCATTCCACCTGGCAGCGGAAGCATATCAACTGACACCGATATAACAGCCTGTAAAAACATGACCTCCAAAAAATTCATACTGTTTAAAGAAAACGCGCGATAAACAAAATATGTTACAGCAAACATTGCAAATCGCTGTACAACCGTGATTACAAAAACTCTTGCAATCATCCCCCAATGACTGCTCATAAACTCGGCTGCCTCATGATAATGATTCATGGAGCGCTCTATTTTATCTAAGCGTTCTTCTTTATGTTTTAAAATGTGTATCCGTTCCAGAAGCTTTGCTCCGAGTATTAATGTCTTTTTGGCAAATGACGGATGAAATACGACTACGCACATAAGTATCACACAGCCGACATTCAACAAAATGCCCAGATAAAAGACCCATCTCGCTTCTGCCACATACTCTGCTAAAAATCCCCCTGCAAACAGCCACAAACCTATGCCCACAACGACAAGTACAAACTTATACGTAATCGTGACAACAAGCAAAATAACCGTTGCTATCGGAACAGGAATGTCTTCCTTTTTCATAAAGTAAATCTGCATCGGCTGTCCACCCGTCGCTGACGGTGTGACGCAGCTAAAGAAAAATCCAACCGCTGAAAAAAGAAAACAAAACCTTTCCTTTACATAAATCCCGTAGCAATCCAGCATATGCCATATGACAATACTTTCGCCAGCGATAAAAAATAACACAAGCGGGACTGCTGGAATTAGCCACAGGATATTACATTCTTTGATTGCATCTTTAAGTCCTGAAAGATCCTCCCCATGGAAAACACCATACAGTGTCAATCCTATAATTGCAAAAAACAGGATAGCGTCTATCAATACTTTCTTATACTTTTTCACCTTTTGGCGCCTCCTTGGCTATGAATAATTTCATTCTATCAAAAATTAGGACCATTCGCAACAAGAAGTTATTACTTGTGTGCCTCTGCCATGAATGCTTCAATTTCATCCGGGGTGCGCATTACGTCCTCAGACAGGCACTCGCATCCGTCTTCCGTGATCAAAAGGTCATCTTCAACACGGATTCCGATCTCCCATTCATCAATGTACAGACCTGGCTCATCGGAAATGACAGCACCTGGGCGAAGCTTGCTGTTGGAGGCAACGCTTACATCATGAACATCAATTCCAAGATGGTGAGAAACACCGTGCATGTAATATTTTCCAATCTCTTCTTCCTTCTCAATCAGACCCATACGGATACAGCCCTCGGCAAGAACCTTTTTACATACATCATTTAACTCACGAAGCGTCATACCTGGCTTTGCTGTCTTTGCAACAGCGCGGTTTGCAGCCAGCACAACCTCATAAACCATACGCTGCTTTTCGGTGAACTTGCCATTTACAGGATATGTTCTTGTGATATCTGCGCAGTAACCCTTATACTTCGCACCCAGATCAAGAAGAAGCAATGTATTATCCTTGCACTCGCATTCATTTGTTACATAATGAAGCATCGTTCCATTTATACCACTTCCGGCAATCGTATGGAATGCAACGCCATCAGCACCATTTCTCTTGATACTATACTCAAAATCAGCCTGCGCCTGATATTCCATCTGACCTGGCTGCAAATGCGCCATCAGATTCTTTAAGCCGTTATCTGTAAGCTTGATTGCCTCACGGATTAAGGAAACCTCATCCTCATCCTTCTGCATTCTCATCTCAGCGATGATCGGTGCACAATCCTTTACGCGTACACCCGGGTACTTCTGTGCAAACTCGCGTGCTTTCATCATGTTGTAATCTTCAAGATCATCAATATCATGACGGTAAGTATCAAAATATACGGTATAGACATCCTCTCTTGTCAGCATACGATTAAGCACACTCTTCTCTGTGTCAATAAATCCAACCTTTTCGATCTGTGCCTGCGCCTTTGCCTCATCGACGGTCATCTTCTTTCCCATCCAACGCTCGCGGTCTGGATCAGCCTCCTCAATAAGAAGCGTCTCTGTCGGCTCCTCAGTCGCATTATCCAAAATTAACATCATATTTTCGCGGCGAATACCTGTAAGATAAAAAAAGTTTCTGTTTGCCTCAAATGGTGCATACTCATCTGCACTCACATGATGTCTCACTCCTGAGTAAAGAACAAGAACGGAATTTTTCTCCATCTTTGATAATACTTCATCTCTGCGCTTTTTATAGTTCATTTTCTTATACCTCTTTTCTGATTTTTACAAAATTTGAATACTCTTTGAATACTCACATTATACCAATCCAAAACCATAAATGCAACTGCTGTCTTTTCCCTCTAATTTCTGGATAAATACAGGCATAGGCGGATGATTTGGACGATTATAATAGCAGCTTGTTATAACAAGATATGTCTTTGAGTCTAGCTCCTTTAACATTTTTAAAATAGCTTCTTTTTCCTCTCTCTGGACATCACTTCCATCATATAAACAAAGTGTCATTATGCCGCCCTTTCGTAAAATAGAAAGTCCGGCCTTAATCGCCGCAATACTTGTCTGTGCCTTTGTTTCAATCTTATGATCTGCACCTGGCAGATAACCAAAATTAAACATAATGCACGCAGCACTTCCCTCAGACATATAGTCAGCCATGTTTGAATGAGAGTCAAGCACCAGCTCTGCCATACACTCATGCTCAGCAAGAAGTGTTGCCGTCTTTTCAAGAGCCTGCGTCTGAATATCAAATGCCATAACCTCACCTCTAGCCCCGGTTAACTCACATAAAAACAGCGTATCATTTCCGCAGCCTGCAGTCGCATCAATACATATATCTCCAGCCTCCACATGCTCTCGCACAAAATGATGTATCAGCTCTGTGATCTGGAGATCTTCTTTTTTGAGTTCCTTCATAATATATAACCTCGTTTTATCTAATTTGGGATAGTTAAAATTCTTTTAAATGATTAAGGCGAATCGAAAACATCTCAAAATATTGCGGCAGCGCACAAAACACTTCCTTCTTTACTTCGCATAACTGATTCAAACCAATTTCACAAACTGCTTCCTCGGCAGCTTCACGCTGGGTTTTATGCTCACCAAACAATGTTTGGCAATTTGCTCCGTCAATTGTATCATACGCTTGAAATGCCTGATTAAAATCCATTAATTTATGGAGCGAAACTGGTTTATTCGAAATGTTATCAACCAGAACACCCCAATTTCCCCAGTGGCGATCAGTGTTTCCAATTAAATAATCAATGATATTCATCATATAATAATTGTGGCGATCAAGCTTTAAGATAAATTGCTTTAGATCTTTTTCATGATTCAGCGCAAAAATTTGTGTCGCCTCCATTGATGAAATAGAATACTCAAGAGATGTAATATTCTTGCTTATGCTAACAATTTCATTATCAAAACTTCCTCTTTCATAAAGAACCTGATCTACATTAAAGCATCTGCAGATTTGACTTGCCAGAAGTTCGCGTTCGACAAAATCACTTCCACCATCTTTTAACAGCCAAAATCCATCATCTCTTCGCTGCCATGCCTTTGGGAAACAGCCATTTGTCGCAAGATCTCTGGCAAGTGAATCATTCTGAACAGTATATTGTTTTCCTCTCAATGAAATGTCAATAAATGTATTGTCTAAATGATTTTCATATAAATTAACTTCTGAAAATCTGACTTTATCATCCTTGTTTTTTACCCAATAAATGTCAGTAATGGATGCGCAGCGATATGTCAGGGCTACCATAGCACGGTCCTTATCTGTAACCGCCTGCTTTAGTCCCACACTATTTAAAATTTCCTTAGCGTATTTTCTGTCTAAAGTCAATACTCTAGTGGAGCACCAATAATAAAAGTTAGTGATGTTATTGACAAGTGTATCAATATCATTATCATCTTCGTCTTCAAGGTATAGATTATACGGCATAAATGATTCAAAATAAATTTTTGAATGTCCGTACTGATCGATCTGTGCAACCTTTCGATCTCCATGCATAATCTCATAGACTGTTGGTGCTGCTTTTCCCATATCATGCTCCTTTCCTTTTTAACTTCTTTTCATCATTACCATCCTACCACTTACCAGTACAGACGTCAACGAACTAGTTTTCATTTTTCCTTAAGACTTAATTAAGATTAAAAAACCGCCTGAAAGACTAGTTGTCCTCAGACGGTCTGCTGCTTATATTTTCTTGTATTTAATCATAAAATATTACGCAACCTCTTTTCTCATTGCTTTGTATCCAATCAGTACTGTCCAAACATATGCACATGTTTTTGGAATCATAAGCATACCAATCATTGGAACGACATCTGCCCACAGCACAACTGGAATGTAGAATGCAAAGCTCAGTACAATTGTAAGCCACATCCAACGAAATGCCTTATCATTATTTTTCTTTGCGCTCTGATAGAATAAAACGATAATTAAAATGCCCATCAGTGCAAACGGAATATTACGGTAGATCCCCCAGGAAAGCGGTGCTGATGCACTAAGCCAAGCATTCTGCGGCATCATACACAAAAGAATACGAATTCCTGCTAAACCATAAATTGCTACTGTTGTTATCTTTTGTCCTGTTACATGATAACGCTCTCTCCAGACATGATAAAGCACAACATAAAAGATTGTCATCGTAACTGAGGTAATCCACTTACCTAAGCCAAGTGCTACTGTAAAATTCTCAAGACCTGTCGTACAAAGAGCCAGTGCACGCGGAACCAGATGGAAGGCATCACCACTTCCTAAAAGAACTGCCATGATTCCAAACATAGTAAACTGATGATTTCCTTTGCTTTTTCTAATCATCAAAATTCCGATTGTGATAACTGAAATAAGATATACGCTATCAAATACTGTTTCTACAACTGCCTGCATAATAATTGTCCTTTCCTCTAAGTTTAATTTCAATCATTTTGAACATTGTTCATTTTGGTTTTAAACTTTTCCCACATAAAAATGTGGGAAGGTTTTAATATATTTTGGCCTTTTGATACCAGATTTCATCGGATTTCTAACCTTTTGATTCTGGTATCAATATATTGTTTTATTGATTAACATCAATACAGAGGTAGGATCGTAATCCTGACGTATCATCGCCATCAGCATTAAGGAAAAAAGAATCTCTGCAAACTGCTTTTCCGTAAATTGCTGGTCAAATACACCAGGTCTGACTTTCGGATCTTTCTTTAATACCTCACATAATCCGCTGCGAATATGACCCCATGTCTGCATCATTCGCTTTTTACCATCTGCCTTCTCATCTCTCATAAAGCCTAGCGAATGCAGTGAAAAGAAGCCTGGAAATTTCTGATTGCCATACTCTAGCCGCTCATAGATCCATGAGATACAACCTGCAACATCACAAAATACATGCTCATCTTCAGGATGAAAAAAGATTTCATACCAGACACTCTCTATTGTCGCGCCTAGCAAGTCTGCTTTTGAATCGTAATAGTTATAAATTGTACCTGCTGAAACACAGCACTTAGATGCAACTGATCGAATACTGACTGCAGCCCATCCATTTTCCATGATCAGTTCGCGGCTGGCAGCTAATATCTCTTCTTTTGAAGTAGCAAGATGATTCACAATGTCGCCCCCTAAAACTCATTTGCAAAACTATATTTTGTAATGAACGCTGTTCACGTTGAACAGTATACGCCGTTCATATTGATCTGTCAAGTGTTTTCTGAAACACACGTTTTTTTATTTCACGCAAAAAAAGAGCTCTGAGAATCTCTCAGAGCTCTTGACAGGCGACAGCCGGATTTGAACCGGCGGTAAGGGTGTTGCAGACCCGCGCCTTACCACTTGGCTATATCGCCGTGACTTCTATAGTATAGAATACTTTTGCGATTTAGTCAAGTGTTTTTTTTCAAAAATATCATTTTTTTATTTTATAGTTCACAGGTAAAGTTTTACGAAAGCGGTTCGACGATTGTTTTGTCGACCTCTCTTTTCCGCGGGCACCTGTTACGCTACCTATTATCATACTTTGCTTTGAAAGTCCCGCTACAACGTTCAGTCTCGTAAAAGCAACTCGTCTCACCGCTTATCCAGATTACAACCTGTGAACAAAACAATAGCTCGTCTATTCCACCTTCATAAATGTAAATTTCATACTCTCGCCTGCGCTCAAAAACTTCGGAAGTGTTATGCCTGCATGATTCCAAGTCTTTCCGCTGCGCTTTATTCCATTTAAGCTGCAGACATACATTGAATTGTCTTCGAGTCCCTTGATGGTAACATGAACTGGAAGCGGATTGCCCCATGCATCCTTTTTTACTACCTCTACAAGCGCGCGTTCTTTATTCTTTGCGACAAATTCCCATGCTGTAAAGCTTGTATTATCACGCTCTGTAAGACGGTAATAATCTCCCTCGTGCGTCAAATCATAGTAGTCGTGGAACTCTTTGATCTGCTCTTTTACTTGTGCCTTTTCCTCATCTGAAAGAAGACGAAGATCAAGCTCGTAACCAAAACTTCCGGCAAGTGCCACATCAGCTCTTGTAGAAAGCGGTACGCTTCGTCCTGTCTGGTGATTTGGGCATGCAGATACATGTGCACCAACTGAACTGATCGGATAGAAGAATGATGTTCCATACTGGATATCAAGACGGTTCATAGCATCTGTATTGTCACTGCACCAAATCTGTGGCGAATAGTACAGCATTCCGGCATCGAAACGTCCGCCACCGCCGCTGCAGCCCTCAAGCAGAATCTCAGGGAAACGCTGTACAAAACGCTCCAGCAAATCATAAACGCCAAGTATATAGCGGTGATAACACTCGCCGGACTGCTCTCCTCTGTAAATATGGCTGTACATATCGCAGATACTGCGGTTCATATCCCACTTTACATACTCGATCTTAGTATTTCCAAGAATTTCTTCAAAACGAGCCATCAGATAGTCGCGCACATCACTTCTTGTCATATCAAGCACAAGCTGATTGCGGGAATGATTTGGCACACGTCCTGGAATTGTGATTGCCCAGTCTGGATGAGCACGGTAAAGATCACTGTCCTCTGAGATCATCTCTGGCTCAAACCAAAGACCAAATTTCATACCCTTTTCATGTATCTTCTCTGAAAGCTTTGGCAGACCTCCGCGAATCTTTTTTTCATTGACAAACCAGTCACCAAGGCCACTGTTGTCATCATCACGCTTGCCAAACCAACCATCATCAAGCACCATCATCTCAATGCCAAGCTCTCCTGCCTGCGCCGCAATCTTTTCAATCTTCTCTTCATTGAAATCAAAATATGTTGCCTCCCAGTTATTAATCAAAACTGGACGGCGCTCATGCTTATAACGACCTCTGCACATATGCTCATGTAATATATCATGATACTGGTGTGACAATTTGCTAAATCCCTGATTAGAGAATGAAAGAATCACCTGTGGTGCAAAGAATGTCTCTCCCTCTGTTAAGCACCAACGAAACTGATACGGATTAATACCCATCTGAACACGAATCTGATCTCTTTGATCCTTCTGTGCCATTGCAGTAAAACTTCCGCTGTAAGCAAGACATAAACCGAAGCAGTCTCCTGCATCCTCTGTTGCATGACGGTCACAAAGAATCATTGCCGGATTATAGTGATGACTGGATGTTCCTCTAATACTTCCAAACTCTGTCTTAATATGCGTAACTGGTGTGCGCTCCATTGTGCGCTCCATCGCATGACGACCTGTGAAGCTGATAATATCAAGATCACGATCCATCATATCCATACTGCATGACAAAAACTTTTCAATATAGATTGGCTCCTTACCTGCATTAGTCAAACTTGCCGTTCTTGTGATTACATTTTCCTCTTCCCAAACACCATAATATAAATGAAGAATTGCTCCAGAGACTTTTTCTTTCATGCGAATGATAAGCGTCTCGCTCGATGCACCTGCTTCACTATCTTTTGTATCATACAGTGCTGGCATACCCGGAATTGAATATGCACCGGATACGATCTCGCAGCTTTCAAAACGAAAATCGGCTGCACAGCTACCGTCTGAATGTGTCAGGCGAACTGAATCATCCCTAAAATCACCTACACCACTAGAAGCAACCTCCTGCGGCAGTGTATCAAGTGAATATGTGCGATCCAGTCCTGCTTCCTCCGGATTTCCTGAAAAACCAACATCACTTCTAACAATAAGATCAGACAAATCCTCTGCACCAATACTGCTTCCATAATATAAATGAAGAAGCACTCCATTTTTATCAGCAAGCATCTGATAACTGGAATCCTTTGTCTGAATGGTCATAAGTCGACCATTTGGGCTAATTTGAATTGCCATTGTTTCTCTCCTCTCTCATCACACAATGCCAGCGAGCAGAAAATTGCTTCACTTGCATGGCTTTTTACAGCCACAGAATCTTCCTGCACTCCGGCATTGTTGTAGTGTTATTATTTTACTCTTTTACAGCGCCAATTACCATACCTGTTACAAAATATTTTTGTAAAAATGGGTAAATAATCAAAAGCGGAATTGTGGAAACCACAATCTTTGCTGCATTAAAGGAACGATTATTTAATGCAGATAATTGCTTTAACTGATCTGCATCAGTAATCTGCGTCAAGTCGACAGTCAGCTGCTGAATATAAGTCTGCAGCGGATACATAGATGCCTTGCTCATGTAAATCAGTCCTGAGAAATAATCATTCCAGTGATTTACAATTGCAAACAGACCAACGGTTGCCAATGCCGGAAGTGAAATCGGCAGATATACCTTTAACAAAACGGTGAGCGGACCTGCTCCATCAATTCTGGCTGCCTCATCAAGAGATTCTGGAACACCCTTAAAGAAATTGATTAACAAAATGACATTAAATACCGGAACGGCACCCGGAAGAACCAGTGACCAAATGGTATTGTTTAAGTGAAGCTTGCTGACTACCATGAACAGCGGAATAATACCACCATTAAATAACATTGCGAAGATGACAATCTTCATATAAATCTCTCTTGCACGGAAACGCTTCTTGTTCTTAGAAAGCGGATATGCCATAGAGATTGTAAAAAACATATTGATTAAAGTACCAATTACTACTCTCTTTACTGAAATCCAGAAAGAATGCCAAAACTGTGAATCGCCAAGCAGTTTGTTGTATGTAGTAATTGTAAAATCAACTGGCCACAGACCAACTTTATTTGCCGCAACTGCATCACTTCCGCTTAAGGAGATCGCAACCATATTTAAAAGCGGCAGCAAGCAGCTAAGCGCAAATAAAAGAACCACGAGCCATATTGCGATCTGAGAAATAATTTTTCCTGGTTTTGCTTTCATACGAACCTCCCTTTTAGAATATTCCTGAGCCAGTTGTTTTCTGTGCCAGCTTATTTGCACTAATAATCAGTACAAAACTGATTACTGATTTTAACAAGCCAACCGCAGTACCAATGCTGTACTGACGCTCTACCATACCAATTCGATATACATATGTATCAATGATATCACCTGTTTCATATACAATTGGATTATACAGATTAAATACCTGATCGAAGCCTGCATTTAATATATTTCCAAGATTCAGCGCTGTCATTAACACAACAGTTGGCAGAAGCGCCGGAACAGTGATATTTAGAATCTGCTTAAATCGATTAGCACCATCAATAGATGCAGCCTCAAAAAGTCCTGGATCAATTCCTGTTAAGGCTGCCAGATATACAACAGAATTGTAACCAAATTCCTTCCAGACATCTGTTCCTACGATCACAGTACGAAACCACTTATTATCAGCAAGGAAATAAATAGGATTGCCGCCAAATGCACTGATTACTGCATTGATTGGTCCATCTAATGAAAACATGTTCGTTACAACGGTTGCCAAAACAACCCATGATAAAAAGTGTGGCAGATAGACAACAGTCTGGAAAATCTTTTTGCAGACATTGACACGAATCTCGTTTAGTAAAATTGCAAACGTAACTGGAACAAAAATATTAACAACCAGCTTTGAGAATGCAATGATTAATGTATTCATGAAAACCTGTTTGCTGTCTGGCAGGCTGAAGATGAACTGAAAATTGCTAAGACCAACCCATTTTGATTTCAAAAGACCTTTGGCCGGAACATAATTTTCAAATGCCATCAGCGATCCCACTAACGGTGCAAACACGAAAATAATTAAGATAATCATTCCCGGAAGAATCATTAAATTCAGCGTAAGCTCTTCTCTTCCCAGGCGTTTCTTTTTCTTATTTGCTGCCTGACTCATGAATTTCCTCCTTTTTCAAAAGCCGGAGCCAAACATCATTTTGACCCCGGCATTTTTTATTGATTGGATCAGATTGATTTGTCTAATCCCAAAAACTTTGCAGTTTTTACATTGTTACAACTTGCAATTTTCTCTGAATTACTTCTGAATTGCCTCGTTTACTTCCTCTGTGATCATTTCACCGCCTGCATTGTTCCAATCGGATACGAACTTATCAAATGCATCGATGCTTTCCTCACCAACGATGATCTTCAAAACAGTCTGCATCTCGATCTTCTCTAAGGATGCCCAACGGATTGCCATAGACTCAGTGGTCTCATAGAATGCCGGGGTGACAAAGTCTGCCGGGTTTTCGATCATACGGGACATGGATACTATTCTGGACATATACTGAGAATAGTCAGAGGAATCTGCCTTCTTACCCTCTTTTTCAGCTGCCAGATAGTTCTGTGCAGACTGATAGTAGCTTAATTCATCTGATGTTAAAGTATCTACCTTTGACTCATCATCCATTGCAGCAAGTACATGCTCTGTCATCAGCTGTGCATTATTACCCGGCTGAACCTCACAGTAAAGCGGCCAGTTGAAGTATGCAAGCGGCTGATTTTCACGAATCTCCAAAGATGCATCGCTTGTATCCTGCTTGGAGTACTCTGCATTTACATTAACAATCTTCATTGCGATTTCCGGATGCTCATAGCCCTTTCTAACTGCAACAAAACCTGCATAAGACTGTGTATTGATTGCCTGAATCTTTCCATCCTCTCCTACTGGTGCTGATACATTGATCCACTCAGCATCATCAGTTGCGTAGCTTGATGTAAGTGCTGTATTAAATGGTGCCCACCACGGTCCGATAAACGCGCCGCACTTTCCGCTAGAGATCAGTGCTACAATGTCATCATTTGTTCTTGTTGTAAACTGCTGATCAATCAATCCTTCTGTATACCAGCTGTTTAACAGTGTAAGCGCATCCTTCATCTCTTCCTGAACTGAACCATATACAGCTGTTCCATCCTCTGCAGTAATCCAGATGCTTGGATATGCACCAAATGCAGTGAAAATATTATCAATTCCAAATGTGTTATTAGGATATTCGCCATATACGTCAGAACGCATTGCAAGACCGATGGTATCAGCCTCTCCATCTCCATCTGGATCATCATTGATAAATGCACGAAGCATATCAGCAACTTCATCCATTGTGGAAGGCTCTTCAAGACCAAGCTTATCAAGCCAATCCTTTCTCACCCACAGAAAATCCTGTCCATCACTTAACTGCGTCTTTGGAATTGCCATAATCTTTCCATCAAATGTCACGGTATTTAACGGATTATTGTCGCCATAGCTCTCATAAGATTCCTTTACAGTATCACAAGCTAAGTTATTATATACATCGGTCAGATCCTCGATCATGTCGTTTTCAACAAGCTCTACCAGTGTTGAATAATCTGGAACATGAATGATATCTGGCAGACTCTGGCTTGCAATTGCAAGAGCCAGCTTCTGATTATAATCATCGCCCATCGTTGCTTCAAAATCATTTTCATTCTGAATATTTAACAGTTCCTTCAAGTAGCGGGTGTATGCATTATTCTCCGGTGTATCATTTTCATATGGTGTTCCTGCCAGCACATCAGCACCCTGATTTGTAAGTGAGTATCCTGTGGTATAAGTAACCAATTCATCATACTTTCCATATGGATCATTTGCTGCCTCATCGGCAAAAGCAAATCCACAAACAGATGTGGTGGTCAGTGCAGCTGTCAGCATCATTGCAAAACTCTTTTTCATTATAAATAACTCCTCCATTTTTTCTATCATTTCTTAAGCATTGCGCATTGCTTTGTTGTAAAAAATATATCAAAAAAACAGACAACGGTATATATAAAAAACACGGAAAACATATCAGAAAAACGGACAGTCATGTTTTTATTGTGGATAATTCAGATATATTTGACAAAGATGGGGGACTGATACTATACTAGAAACACAAATTACTGTGAACGAAGCTGACAAAGCAGCCACAAAATGCATAAAGGGGGATTTTTGACATGTACCGTATGCTGATTGTCGATGATGAGAAAAATGAGCGGGACTGTATCTTATATCTGCTCAAAAATAGCGGCCTTCCACTAGAAATTCGAGAGGCGGAGGATGGTGTAGCTGCACTGGCTCTATTAAAGGGCTGGCCTGCTCATATTTTATTTACAGATGTCCAAATGCCAAGAATGGACGGGCTTGAACTGATTCAAAAGGCACTCGCCTTATATCCAGATATTCGTCCCATTATTTTTAGCGGCTATGCCGATTTTGCCTATGCCAAAACAGCTATCTCTTTAGGTGTGGAAAATTATATTTTAAAGCCGGTCGTACCAGACGAACTTTCCAAAACGCTTACCACCCTAATCAGCCAGTTAGACGCAGACAGGGAAAACTTCGATAAACAGGAAAATCAGAAGCTTTTTCTTCTTCAATATTCACTTCAGCTTGCGATCTTTGGAAATTTTGATAAGGCAAAAGCAGAGTCTTTTATATTAGAACAATTTTCTTCCTTTCGCTATCTGGTGATGTTCACATTTAAAAATGATTTTTTGGTTCATAAATCAGAGGTGTTTTTTGACAATCTGCGAAGTACACTGGCACCAGACGGAGTCTCAGTAAATATTTCTCCTGACCAAGCTGTTTTATTCATGCGCACACCGATTCTCGATGCGAAGCGATTTTGTGACAAATTACTTGCCCATATTCGTGATACATTTTCGGTCGACTGCTATATTGCCGTGACCAAGCCCTTGTCCGAATATCAATCCTTTAAAGATGCCTTTTCTTTTTTGGAGCAGCAGATGGAACAGCGTTTTTTCCTGCCGGACACACTCATTTTTTTACCAGATATGATCCCTACACAGAGAGAGGAAACATTTGAGGATGATTCACAGCTGCTGCCGCTCATTCAAAATGCACTCGCCTCAAAGAATAAGGCACTTCTTCAAGAATATTTGACGCACCTGTTTAATAAGTATAAGGTTTCTGTCAATCAGTCTCAGATCTATGTCAAATTTCTTTTTTCAAATGTGCTAACAATGCTGTATCCGGCACTTCCAGCATATGCCTGTGCAAACTTTCCTCCTCTTGAGACGATGATTGCCAATTTGTATCTTCAGCCAGACATCTCTGAGATTATTCGAATTGTAAAAGAGGTCTCAAAACCGATTCTCGACTCGTTTTCCTCCGGTCTGGACACGATGCGAAAAGAAGTCTCCTGCGCAATTGCCTATATTGCAAACCATTATAGCGAAGAATTGTCTGCCGAAATTTTAGCCTCTGCCGTCTATCTAACGCCGGATTATCTCAGTCGCCTGTTTAAAAAATCGACTGGAAAAAGTATCTCACAATATATTCGCCAATATCGAATGGAGAAGGCAAAGGATGCACTTCTTCACACACAAAAGAAGGTGATTGAGATTGGAATCCAGTCTGGCTATCCCAATTATTCATACTTTTGTCAGAGCTTTCGCGAGTATTTCGGAAGCTCACCAGAAAAGTATAGACAGGAGCACGCATGAAAACTTTTGTAAAACAAATCAAGCAAAAATTTGATGATATGAAATATAGAAGCAAGCTTGTTTTTCTCTGCATTCTAGTCAGCTTTCTTCCACTTTCTGTCATGGGATTTTTCTGCTACAACCAGACAATCAAGTTGCTTCGCGCACGCGAGCTATCCTCACTAGAATCCACTGTCACCTCTGTGTCAGACTCGCTTGATTCCAAAATAAGCATCTACCAGAATTTACTCTCTTATCTGGCGAACTCAAATGTACTTGCACAGTTCTCTTCCTACAATGATGCGAATGCTTACGATCAGTACGAATATCTAAACTATACGATGGATGTCTTTTTAAATGCCACCTATTTGCAGCATCCTGAAATCAGACAGATCACAATCTACAATGCCGACGGCCCCATGACCCACGGCAAACAGCTTCGCCCAATCAGTGATTTAGAGGGTGAACGTTGGTATGCACCTGACAAAATTTCTACTCAACCAACTTGGTACAAAAAGAAGGATGGAAGTCTGCTTGTCATACAGTATCTGTGCGAACCGTACCTCACCTATATTCGCTCATACTCAAAAAACTACATTGCAATCCAGTTAAATGCCGATCTTTTCTTTGGAGATCTTGATAGAGTTGCCGATAACTTTCATATTCAGATAGACTCACCCTCTCAGACTCTTTTTTCTTATAAGTCTGACTCTATCTTGGAAAATGCAAGCGATTTTCGAAAGTGGGTGACAAGAAATGATCTTGTGGATTCTAGTGGTTGGAATGTAACACTTGAACGGCCGGAAAAGATGATTTTTGCCTCGGTTCGTCAGATGGGAAGAATTATTATCGCGATTCTTTTTTTCTGTGTCGTTGTTATTTTTCTAATCACTCAGCTTTTCACAAGCTTTTTTGAACAGAAAATCAGTGCCCTCCACTATTATCTTCAGCGCATCAAAGAGGGGCATCTTAACTACCACATTCACGATGACAGTAAGGACGAGCTTGGTGATCTGACAAATAACTTGCAAGCCATGATTGATGAGATCAACCGACTGATCCGAGAGGACTATCAGACTAAGATTGAATTGAAGGAGACGCAATTTAAAGCCTTGCAGGCTCAGATCAATCCTCATTTTCTGTATAATTGTCTGTCGTTAATCAATAACAAAGCGCTGATGAATGACCAGCCTGAGATCAGTCAGATGTCTCAGCTGTTATCCGTTTTTTACCGTACAACATTAAATAAGGGAAAATCTGAGACGCTTTTGCAAAATGAGATCAAAAACGTGACCTCTTATATTGATATTCAGCGCCTGCTTCACGACAATTGCTTTGACGTGCTCTACCAGATTGACCCGAATTTGCCAGAAATCGAAGTGCCAAATCTTTTACTGCAGCCACTCGTTGAAAATTCGATTATTCACGGCATTCTGCCAAATAAGATAAAGCGCGGTCAATTATTTGTCACTGTCACAAATGTAATGGGTCAGATTTATTTTACGATCATGGATAATGGGGTAGGTATTCCACAAGAAAAACTTTCTACCCTTTTGACGACTGACTCCTCCGGTTATGGATTAAAAAATGTTCACGATCGGCTAATTCTCGCATATGGCGAAGGCTCCGGATTGACTATTAACAGCATACCGGGACAAAGCACTATGATCACATTTAAGGTTCCGGTATAATAAGGGGGCTATATTTTATTGAATGGCAAATTCAATGACAAATATTAGAATGTGTGCTATGATAAGTTTATTAAAATGAGTTATAAAACTTTTAGGCGAAAACCCAGGGGCTTGCCCCTGGGATGAAGCCAAGAAATATTTTTCTAAATCTTTAATGTCGATATCTTCTGAATACACATTATAGATCTAACAACATAAAAGGCACATTTAATTAAAAAATTTATGCTATTAAATCGGGAAAAAATCACATTCTTTGAACTTGCACATTGAGAAATTAAAGGAAAATGCCAGTTGACGGATGAAGAACGTGACTGACAATGAATATCATAGTAATAACCATTGTAACTATCAAATGAAACATCCTGTCGTCTGGAGAGCCTGACGTTAAACGATTCTAATTCTTACCAATTATAAAAGTCAGTTAGCAGGCTAAGAAAATTTGTTGAATAATTAGACAATGATGTCGAATTTTGTCGAATTATTATACAGGCAATTATCAATTTCGTGTTTGTGATTTCTTGTAAAGTATGATATACTAATTATAGTAATGAGGAGTATATATTCACTATTAATAAGAAAAAGCAATCGATAGATTCCTAAGTTGATTACCGGGAAAGAAAGGAGTTTTATGGCGATTCGGAAAAAGCAGGAGCCAGACGAATATCAAAAAGCATTACGTAAGTTCCATAAAAAATCAAATCGACATGTTGTCGTGTTTGAAGCTGATATAAGCGAAGATGAAAAGCGACGCATTTTTTCGGATGCCGACCATCTGCGCCAATGTGGAAATGAACTCCTCGGTATTATGGAACGAAATCTGGAGCAGCTTTTGCGCACAAAGAGATATCGTGCCTTGCAGAAACTGTATGGAAAAGTATCGGATCCAATCCATGCACTGGAAAAGAAAGAAGTTCTATCAGATGAGGAAACACAAAAGCTGAATCACCTGAAAAAGGAACGCGCTGAAATTACCAATTCAATGAATAAGATGAGAGAGTCTTATCAGGTGACATGGGATTTTTGCCGGACCAAAATGATGGAATTAAAAGAAAAGTATCATCTTCAAAGCATCTTTGCTCTTTCCCGTGCAGAAGATATTTGGTCTGCAATTGAAACGATATTGTATTCGAGCGGAAGAAAGTTACATTTCAAAAAGCGCGGCGATCTTCCGGAGATTCGGGCAAAACAATCCACACGCGGGCTTGTCATTGATTCTTCTCAGTCAGGGCTGATTGTGAAGTATGGAAAGGTTGCAATTCCCTGTAAATATAAAGCAAAGGATTTGTGGCTTTGGGATGAAGAAAAAGC